>PDWI01000620.1_pt1 | contig 57365 bp, 59 predicted proteins | sample 1430891 | NCBI WGS metagenome assembly PDWI01 (sample SAMN01162508, study PRJNA174530) | Oral metagenome, whole genome shotgun sequencing project. | biome: Marine environment; feature: Marine mammal; material: Swab sample of the gingival sulcus; isolation source: swab sample of gingival sulcus... | reverse complement strand
AATGATCGAGGATGAAAGAAACTGCAAAGATATAATAACTCAAACGAAAGCAGTAAAATCTAGCCTAAATAGGGTTGAAACGATAATTATCAAAGAATACGCGTTTAAATATTTAAAGAAAGATGATACCGACTTTGAGGAAAAACTAAACGAAATAATATCTCTTATTATGAAGTAAAGGTCTACGATTGTAGACCTTTATTTTATATTACTTTAATTTATCATCAATCGAGTCTTCGTTAACCTCATTAAAACCTGAGTAATCAACAGTTGCTTTCAATATCAGCTTACCCGCCTTGCCATTATAATTAAAGTCAAGTGTTACGGATTTTAAAAAATGTGTTTTTTTATCAAATATAAAAACCATCTTTTTATCAAGGTCATCTGATTTTATCCCAGAAACATTTAATCCAAATTCATCTTTAAACAATTCAAATAAATCGACATCTTTCCCTTTTTCTTTGTCAAAAACCAACTTATACTCTTCTCCAGCTTCTTCAATAACCAAGCTATCTTTTATTGAAAAAATTATATCTAGTATATTAAAATAATCTGGGTTTATAAAAAACCCGGTTGCTTTTTGCTTTTTCCATTCCTTATCATTTTTCAGTTTAGTATACATGTAAAGCTCATTATCTTCGGCTCTAAGAACAGTCTCTATATACTTATCTTTTAAATCACTAGAGGCACTGCCTTCTGAAAGAGCATAAGCTTTATATAACATCGTATCACTATACATTGCGTCCACTTTCAATACTTGAGTGGATATCTTACCATTTGTTTTAACAGTAAAATTTGAGTCCATTTTAAGACTCTTAACATCTTCCTTTGCCTTACTTGCTTTATCATAAAATTCTTTTGTTCCCTTTTTACTATCACAAGCAGGTAATATTAGTAAAACAAAAATTAACAAGAGAACGAGCACATTTTTTTTATTCATCACACACTCCTTTATAATTTGTCAACCATCTTAATAAACTCAACCAAACCATTCAATTCAACCCTAGATACAACAACATCAGCCATACTCTTTACATTATCCGTTGCATTTCCCATTGCTGCGCTATAATCTGCATTACAAATCATCGACATATCATTCTCATTATCGCCTATAGCATAATACTTATCCGCAAATCCCTTCTCTCGAAACCAATCTATCGCTTTGCCTTTACTAGCATCAGAGGAAACAATATCATAAAGATAGCTGAGCGATCGAAACATGTTTACACCTTCTAACTTGCCAAGTCTTTCTAAAAAAATCTCGGCATAATCACCATGGAATACAAAACTAAGCTTATGTACATCATAATCAGGATTGATATCATCAAAAGTAGTTGCAATCTCTATTTCAACAGCATACTTATCACCATACTTTAATTTATAAGCATCATATCCTTTTGCAAGCTCACTGTATTTATTAGCAACTATTTTGCCATCCGTATATATTTGACAATAGCCCCCCATTTCATTTGATAACTCCCATACTCTTTTCACTATGCTTTTATCAACACATCGTTGTCTTACTATATTTCCGTTTTTATATATTACAGCACCACTACAACAAACCGTATACCCATCCAATCCTAATTGATCAATAAAATATTTTGTACCAACATATAGTCTGCCAGTAGATATTATAAATTCATGTTCCTTTCGCCACTTAGCTATTTCTTCTTTTAACAAGTCACTTACGGAACTAGCACCTTTTTCAATAATTGTTCCATCCAAATCGCTAAATATTACTTTTTTATTACTCATAAAACTTCACAATCTCAAAGTCTATTTCAGACTTTGTAACATTCACATTTACACACTTCACTCTTAGCTTATCTCCAATTGATATTGTCCTACCATTCTTTCTGTTTTCTCTCATAACACCATGTTCTTTATCATAACTATAATCATCTGGGAGTCTTTCCAATCTTGTAAGCCCTTCTACTGTGTTATATATTTCTGAAAACACACCAAATTCTGCTACTCCAGATACAAAAGCATCATATTCATTACCGATCTTATCTTTCATATAATACGCTTTCACATAATCATCATAATCTCGTTCTGCTCTCTCCGCCACCCTCTCTGTATTTGATGAATTCTCTGCTACAAGAGGCAGTATTTCCTCATAATGTCTTTTTCTATCATTTGAATAATTACCACTTATAAATTCCTTTATTATCCTATGTATTTGAAGATCCGGATATCTTCTGATAGGAGAAGTAAAGTGCGAATAGTATGTAAGACCTAACCCAAAATGACCGAGTGCATTGATAGAGTATTTAGCCTGTTTTAACGATCTTAATACCAATCTATTTATTAAATGCTCTTCTTTTCTTCCTTTGCTGCTTTCAATAACGGTGTTTAGCGCTTTAGGTCCAATATCATTTATATCACCTTTTATATTGTAACCAAATGGCTTGATGATTCGTTTTAAATCGGAAATTTTGTCCATATTTGGCTTTTCATGGACTCGGTACAAAAAGGGAACTTCAAGCCAAAAGAAATGTTCTGATACGACCTCATTTGCAAGTATCATAAACTCTTCAATTATTCTATTTGCTATCCTTCTTTCTCTTAGCTTTATATCTTCAACTTCACCATCTTTATCTATAATTATCTTTGATTCGTTAAAATCAAAATCTATCGAGCCACTGTTATATCGTTTGTTTCTTAACACAATAGATAAATCCATCATATGATGTAATGTATCTCCTATTTGTTCCAATTTACTATTAGCTTTTTTTTCTTCAAGAAAATCACTTACATCATCATATACCAATCTATAAGAAGACTTTATCACACTCTTAAAGATATCATGAGATATTATATTACCTTTATTATCCAAATTTATCTTCAAACTAAGGCACAATTTATCTTCCCCAGCATTTAGAGAACAAAGACCATTTGATAACTCTTTTGGTAGCATTGGGATAACAGAGTCAATTAAATATACACTAGTCCCCCTTTGAAACGCTTCTTTATCAAGCTTAGAACCTTCTTTTACATAATGGGTCACATCAGCTATATGCACACCAAGTTCATAGCCTTCTTTCGTCTTCTTTATGCTGATCGCATCATCCAAATCTTTAGAGTCAGATCCATCTATGGTGACAACAAGTTCATCCCTTAAATCCACTCTACTATCCACATCATCTTCATATTCATTGCTTTTGAGTTCATCAAAAATCGCTTTATCAAATGTATCTCTTATTTGATTCTCACTTACAATAATAGCCTTTCTTACATCTAAATCCTCTTCATCTCCTAAAATTTTTATAACTCTTCCTTCAGGCTTATTTCCATGCGTCGGTCCTTTTATTATTTCTACCTGAACAATGTCACCATCTTTTGCTTTATAAAGATCTTTTCTTTTAATGTATATATCAAAGTTAAGCTTTTTATCTGTTGGCCTTACGAAAGCAAAATTATCAAGGATTTCAATTTGACCAGTAAATATATTCTTTTGCCTCTTTAAAACCTTGCTTATTTCTCCTTCACGCCTTCCCGTGTTTTTTGTCACTTTAACTAACACTTTATCTCCATTCAAGGCTCCACCAAGATACTTGCTATGAATAAAGATATCATCTTCTCCTTCTAAGACTACAAATCCAAAACCTCTTCTAGTCATATCTAATGTTCCAACTTCAAAGTCAGTTCTCTCAATTAATACGTATCTATTATTCCTGTTTTTCCTAAAGTAGCCTTCATCCACTAGATTTTCAAGCGCTATCTTTACATATTCCTCGTCTTGTTCAAGTATCCTAGCATACTCCGTAACATTGAGTGATTTATTCTTCCTATTTGCTATACTTAGTATTTTTTCTTTTAACATATATCTCTCCTATAACAATTATAACATTAAAAAAAGAGATATAAAATATCTCTTAAAATAGCGTTCCAAATACTAAAGCAACGATTGTCATAAGTTTTATTAATATGTTTATTGATGGACCTGATGTATCCTTAAATGGATCACCAACGGTATCTCCAACTACACTAGCTTTATGTGCTTCTGACCCTTTGCCTCCATGGTGTCCGCCTTCAATGTATTTTTTAGCATTGTCCCAAGCACCACCTGCATTCGCCATATATATTGCAAGTAACACTCCTGTAACTAGTGATCCTGCAAGCATACCGCCTAAAGCCTCTACGCCTAAAACAAAACCTATAATGATAGGTACAAATACCGCCATAGTCCCAGGTATTACCATTTCTCTTAAGGCAGCAGTTGTAGATATATCTACACATTTTGCATACTCAGGGGTTGCTTTCCCCTGCATAATTCCTGGAATTTCTTTAAACTGTCTTCTAACCTCTTCTATCATCTTATATGCTGCTTTACCAACCGAATCCATCGTAAGCGCTGAGAATATAAACGGTAGCATTCCACCGATAAATAGACCAACAACAACCTTAGGATTCAAAATATCTATTGATTGAAGGCCAACTGTTTGAGCATAAGATGCGAAAAGACCAAGGGCTGTAAGCGCTGCTGAACCAATTGCAAAACCCTTACCAATAGCTGCTGTTGTATTACCAACCGCATCTAGTTTGTCCGTAATTTCTCTTACACTTGATGGTAACTCACTCATTTCTGCAATCCCACCAGCATTGTCAGCGATAGGACCATAAGCATCAACCGCTATTGTAATTCCTACGGTAGATAACATACCAAGCGCACCAAGTGCTATACCATATAGGCCTGCAAAATAATATGAAGTTAGAATTGCTCCTGAAATAATAATGATAGGAGCTGCAGTAGATAACATTCCAACTGAAATACCACTAATTATTGTAGTAGCCGGTCCTGTCATTGATTGGCTAGCAATCTTTTTAACTGGAGCAAATCTTTCTGACGTATAATACTCCGTAACCTGACCAATCAAAACACCTGATAAAAGACCTGCCGTAATAGCATAAGCCATTTTAAAATCTTTAAAGAAATAGTGGCTAAAATAAAATGCAGCAGCTATTAATATGGCTGAACTAACATATGTACTCATCTTAAGTGCCTTATGAGGATCACTGCCCTCATCTGCCTTAACAAAAAATGTTCCCGCTATAGATGAAAAAATACCAATAGCAGCTAATGTCATAGGAAACAGAATTCCTATTTTACCAAAAGCAATAAAACCAAGAGTCATAGATGCAACAATTGAACCAACATATGATTCAAATAAATCAGCACCCATACCGGCAACATCACCAACATTATCACCAACATTATCAGCAATAACAGCTGGATTTCTAGGATCATCTTCTGGAATACCCGCTTCAACTTTTCCCACTAGATCGGCTCCAACATCTGCAGCTTTCGTATAAATACCGCCACCAACTCTAGCAAAAAGAGCAATAGTTGACGCTCCTAATGAAAAACCTGTTATTATTTGGGTATCATCGAACAATAAGAATAAAATAGAGACACCAAGTAATCCCAAGCCAACTACGCTCATACCCATAACAGCACCACCACTAAAGGCTACCCCTAGTGCAGCATTCATTCCATCTTCTCTTGCAGCGTTAGCAGTTTTAACATTTGCTCTTGTAGAAATTTTCATTCCAACAAAACCTGCTAAAGAAGAAAGTAGGGTTCCGGTTACAAAAGCAATAGCTGTTTTCCAATTGATTCCAACGCCTATAACAACTGTTAGTATCGTAGCAAAGACCACTAACGATCGATACTCTCTAATCATAAATGCCATTGCACCTTCTTGAATATAAGTAGCAATCTCCTTCATTCTTTCATTTCCATCACTTACTGAATTTACTTTTGCAAAAACTAAATATATTGTAAAAATAACAGCAGATAAACCTGCTATAATCGGCAAGTATTCAAACATAATCCCCTCTTTCTTACCCTATACTCCTTTTGATAAATACACTAAAGCAATCGCCGCTAAAATAAAGACAACAGCTGATATTTTAGTAAGTTTATCAAAAGTCTTGTCTAGACTTCTTCCTTTTTGAGAACCAAACAATTGTTCTGCTCCACCACCTATAGCACCACTCATACCAGCAGACTTACCTGACTGCATCAGAACTGATACAATTAGTACTAAACAAGCAATTACAAACAATACTAAAGTAAAATAATACATTCTTCCTCCTCATCAGTAGTATATATACTACCATAATTATTGTACAATTTCAATCAAAACACAATTATACCATAAAAAAATTAAAGGGCAAATTATACCCCTTTTAAAATGCTATTATTTTTGTTTAGCATTTCTCTTATTATTATTTTATCCGTTTCAAGCATTCCCTCTCTAGCAATCTTTGCCATAGAGTTTATCGTCTTATCCACGGTATCCATAACAATGCCATCTCCCGCTCTAAAACTCTTTCCTTCTAACGCCTGATTAAGTCCTACAAAAGCATTCGATAAAGAAGATGCTATCTTCATAGCACAAGACGGCTTCGCACCATCACATAACATGCCTGAATTTACTACTAAAGAGTTCACAAAACTTTCTTCAACTACACTTTTATCGTAACCCATAAGAAATGCTATCCCTGAAATACTTGCCGATGCTGCACTAACCACCCCACAATAAGCACTTAATCTTCCAATCTGCTGTTTTTGATAAAGCGCCATTAAATTTGCAAAGATCAAAGCTCTGTATGTAGTATCCCTATCTATATTATTATCTTTTGCATATACATATATAGGGGATGCTATTGTTATGCCTTGGTTTCCACTTCCACAATTTATAACAACCGGTAGTGCGCAACCACTCATTCTAGCATCGCTTCCAGCACTACCATATGCAATCGCCTTAAGCTGCGTATTAAATGAATCATTATTGTATAACATCTTTCCAATGGATGAACCCCAGTTATTTTTAATTCCCTCTTCTGAGATTGCATAGTTATATTCTAATTGTTTATCTAAAATGCTTTGTATTTCCGAATAGTCTACGCTTTTCGCAAATTCATATATTTTATCAAAACTATAATCATTAGACTTCACTTCGTCCTTTTGAAATGGCTTGTTGTAAATCACTTCTCCGTTTTTTTCCATATGCACTATATTTGAATGCTCTTTGATTATGGTCACACTTGCATAGTCCTTATCCTTAGTAGCTATTGCCTTTACATAAAGAGCATCATCACTATCAACTAGATTTACTTTAACAAAGCCTTCCCTCTTAAGCTTTTTTGCTTTTTCAACTTCAACTGGCGTAACATTTTCAAGCACTTCAAGCTCACTACTAGAATTACCACATAGCACACCAAGTATTGAACTAATTTCAATTCCCTTTTCTCCAAGGCCTCCAGGTACATTAACACTAAATGCGTTTTTTATCATATTTGCACTTAACTCTAAGACCAAGCTATCTGGCATCTCTCCAAGCAACTCTCTCGACTTTGCACTAGCTAACGCAATCGATATCGGTTCAGTACATCCTAATGCAACTTTTAATTCTCTCTTTAAAACATCTAAAAACATCATCCCTCCACATAACTTATCTTGGGATAATTATATCATAAACTTACAATAATTATTACTAAAATTTCGTTCTGCTTCCTGGTTTTTCACAAGGTATGTTTTCAGAACACATTGGGCAACTTTCTTTATCAAAAGTATCAATAGTTAATCGAACTGAGCTTATTATATCAAAGTCTGTATTTCCAGCTGTTCTATCTATTATTGATGCAACTGCAACAACTTCAGCTCCAAGTTCTTCCAATAATGCTTTCACTTCTCTAGATGACTTTGCTGTAGTAACTACATCTTCGCATATAGCAACCTTAGAGCCTGGTTGTATTTCAAAGCCTCTTCTAAGTCTCATCTCTCCATTAACTCTTTCCGTAAAAATTGCTTCAAGATTCAACTGCCTACCAAGCTCATATGCTACTATTATTCCCCCCATCGCAGGGCCAACTAATAAATCTAAATCCATCTCTTTTAGCCTATCAGCTACGGGCTTTAAAATCACCTCAGCCTTTTCAGGATATCTAAGCACCTTAGCACATTGAACATACCTATTTGAATGTCTTCCTGAAGACAGTAAAAAATGACCTTCCAGTAGCGCACCACTTTCTTCTAAAATTTTTAGCATTATATTATCCCCCTTATTTCATCCAAACTGCTTATTTTTTCTTTCTTTAAAAAAAGTTCTAATCCATCTACCAAATTTTTTCCCATCATAGGATTCATAAATGAAGATGTGCCAAATTGAACTAAATGGGCTCCTGCCATAATGTATTTTATTACATCTTCACTACTTGCAACCCCACCCATACCAATAACAGGAATACTTACTGATCTACTTACATCTCTTACCATCCTAAGTGCTATGGGTCTAATGGCAGGTCCTGACAGACCTGCAGTTATATTATCAAAGTAAGATCTCCTGTTTTTAACATCTATTTCAAGTGCGTTGAATGTGTTTACTAAACTTATCCCATCAGCACCTTCAGCCTCAACCGCCCTCGCAACTTCAACTAGGTTGTATGCATTTGGAGATAGTTTTACTACAAGCGGACACGACACAATCTTTTTCGCTTTTTTTGTAATTAATGCAGCATCAAAAGCCTTCATACCAAAAGCCATTCCTCCTGCTTTTACATTAGGACACGAAATGTTTAACTCAACAACATCCATTACCCTTTTTTCAGTATTTGCTTCTTCAAGAATTCTGAGTGCTTCTAGATAACTATCTAAAGTTGATCCACCGACATTCGCTAATATAACAGTATTTTTTTTCGATAGAAATTTGCTTTCATTCTCTATATAACTTCTAATGCCAGGATTCTCAAGTCCAATTGAATTCATTATTCCGCTTGGCGTTTCAATTATTCTTATTCCAGAATTTCCATCTCTCGCTTCAAGAGTTAACCCTTTAGTACTTACTCCACCTAAAATAGAAATGTCATAGAATTCATTATATTCTTCGCCAAATCCAAAGGTGCCAGAAGCTGCAATTACGGGATTTTTAAACTCTAGTCCAAATAATTTCTGTTTCATCACCATAAAACCTCCTCCGATTTAAAAACAGGACCATCCTTGCAAGTTTTTTTCATGCCAAGACTAGTCTTGCACGAACAAGATAGACACGCTCCAACACCACAACCCATATGATTTTCTAATGACACGTACGTATTATCATGATAGCTTGATATCGCTCTCATCATACCAGTAGGTCCACAACAAAAAACACTATCATAATGACTAAAATTGATATCTTCAAATACAGTTCCACCAATCTTTATATGAACATCGATCCCTTTAAATAATTTTGCTATATTTGTAATCTCTTTTTCCGTATATCTTTCTTCCCTAATCCCAATATAAATTTTTGAGTTGGTATTGTCTTTTGCACACATGTATAGTGGCGCCATTCCTATTCCACCACCTACAAGTGCTAGCTTACCATAAACCTCTGGGAAACCATTTCCATATGGCCCATGCACTAATAAACTGTCGCCTTTTTTTAGTCTGCTAATTGCGCTTGTCCCATTACCACGAATCATATATAGGAAAGATGTTATACCATTCGAGGAATCAAAAATGCTTATCGGTCTATAAAGAGTGGTATTAGAATTATCAGCTTTTAACATAAAGAATTGCCCCGCCTTCACCTCTACATTTAATTCAAGTTTTAGCAGATAAATGTCACTCGCAATTCTTCTATTCTCTAAAATTTTTATCCTACCATTCAATATCTCAACTCCTTTGAAAATTTAGTCGCTCTATCTCTGATTACTTTTCTAAAGTCTTTTTCCTCTCTAAGTCCACCACTAAGTCCCCTTGACACATTTACAACACCATTCATTTTATCGCCCATTAAATACTTAATATCTTCTAATTTTGCACCTTGAGCGCCATAGCCTGGTATTAGTAAAAAAAGTTTATCCGTTGATTCTTTCAGGTCTTTTATACTATTTAAGTTATTAACTCCTATAACTGCACCCATGTTAGGGAACTTATCAAAAGCACCTAAATCGCTAGACCAATCGTATATTTTATCTAGCACTATCTTGGATAGACTATCACTTCCTAATCTCAAATCTTGAAAATCTTTTGATCCTTCATTTGTCGTCTTAGCAAGTATAAAAGCTCCTTTACCCTTTCTTAGATAATCAAAATATGGAGATAATGAATCCTTACCTAAGAACGGACTTAGCGTTATTATATCCGCTTCAAACTCCCCTTCAAAATGTGCTTTTGCATACATCTTTGCAGTGGACCCTATATCAGAACGCTTTATATCAGCAATTACACACTCTCCCTTACTTCTTATGTAGTTAAGTATTTCTTTATACGCTTTAAGACCCGATATGCCAAATGCTTCATAACATGCAACTTGGACCTTATAACATGCTGCCATATCAAGGGTTAAATTCACAATTTCTTTAGCGTACTCTACAAAATGTTTTTCTACATTTAATTTCCCATCAGTAATCTCTAATGGAATATGTTCCTCTCTTAAATCAAGCCCCACACAAAGAGGACTTTTCTCTATCGCTTTCTTTTGCAAGTTCTCCATTATCATATACAATTTCTCCCTTTGCTATTGTCATTAAGACCTTCCCTCTAACATCCATTCCATGAAATGGTGTGTTCTTACTTCTCGTTACAAAACCATTCTTATTTATCTTATACTCTTCATCTGATACTATAACAATATCAGCTAGTGAACCTTCAAATATTCCTCTTTCTTTACCAACTAATTTAGCCGGCCACTTTGACATCAGCTTTATTAATGTCTTCATATCTATGCCGTTTTCATAAAACACTTTTCTCACCATAGAATATGCACTTTCTATATTTATAATTCCTGGTGATCCATTTTTCTTATCTTCATCACTATGAGGCGCGTGATCGCTTCCTATAGAATCAACATAACCAGCCTTTATAGCATTTATTAAAGCCTTTACATCTTCTTTTGTAGCTATAGGAGGGTTAACTCTATAATCCAAATCTGTGCTAAACAAGTGGTGTGGTGTTACTTCAAACGTTATGCCAACCCCCTCATCTTTTGCCTTAGTTAACGCCTCTATCGATTCTTTTTTACTTATGTGACAAAAGTGCAAATTGCCGCCCACTTCCTTTACAAGTTCAATATTCCTTATTACCATTTCACTCTCAGGTTCACTATGATCCATTATTATAAATCCAAGCTCTTCTGATTTCTCTAATGCTTCTTTCATTACATCTATATCATCCACATTCTTGCCATCATCACTAAATATCATTGTGTGTTTAACGAGCCCGTCAAAATCAACCAAGTCCTTACCATTTAATCCCTTTGTAACACTAGATACTTGATAGACATCAAGCGACAATTGATTGGTATTTTCTTGTACTTCATTTATAAGTTCTGCCCTATCCACAACAGGATTGGTATTGGCAAGTGCAATGACATCAGTATAACCACCTTTAACACATGCGTCATTTGCTTCCATATATGTCTGCTTATATTCCTGTCCTGGATTTCTAAGGTGAAAGTGAGAATCTGAGAACGAAGGCATAACAAACAACCCCTTAGCATCTATTATTTCGCAATCTTTATGAGTATCAAACTCTCCAATCTTCTTTATCTTTCCATCTTCAATCAATATGTTTGTAATCTCGTCCAGTTCAACTACAAATGCATTTTTTATAAGTAACATATTTCCTCCTAAAAACTTACAATCTTTCCACAGTATCTACAAGCATAGTTCCTATTTTTTATCGACTTCTGTTCAAATGCCACCCTCTCTACATACTGATGATTAGTAATGCATTTGGGATTAGGACAACTAGAGTATATAATTGGATATTCTTTTTCTTCTACTACTTCATCTACCTCTTTTATTAGTTTTAAGATAAGTGCCATTCTTATATACATACCGTTTTTAACTTGTTGAAAATATTTGGCTCTTGGATCTTTATCAACTCCCTCCGTTATCTCATTTACTCTAGGTAGTGGATGAAGAATAATGGCATCTTCTCTGGCAAGTTTCATTTTTTCTTCATCTAGTATATAAATGTCTTTTAATCGCTCATAAGTAGCCATGTCATCGAAACGCTCCCTTTGGATTCGGGTCATATAGACAATATCTACTTTGGGTAGTACTTTCTCTAAACTCCTCTCATTAAAAAAGTATCCCCCATTTAAAGAATTTTGAATATACTCTGGTAATTCAAGTTCCTTGGGAGATACAAAAAAGAAAGTGTTATTATTAAATTTATTCATTGCCTCAACTAACGAGTGAACGGTCCGACCATACTTCAAGTCACCAACTAATGCGATATTTAAGTTATCAAATCTGCCTTTTTCAGAAAAGATAGTAAGTAGATCTGTTAATGTCTGCGTTGGATGTTCGTGCCCTCCATCACCAGCATTTATAAGTGGTACATCTAATGTCTCAACAGCAAGTCTGGGCGCCCCTTCATTTGGATGACGCATAACTACAATATCTGAGTAACAACCAACTGTCCTAACCGTATCTTTGAGCGATTCACCTTTGGCTACCGAAGAGTTTTTTATTTCTGATAGTGAAATGAGTTTACCGCCCAGACGAAGCATTGCACTCTCAAAACTGAACTTTGTCCTTGTGGAAGGCTCAAAAAATAAGGTCGCCATAACTTTTCCTTTCATTTCATCCACGTACTTACCTGGATTACTAGAAATGTCACAACCAACCTTAACTAGCTCTTTTAATTCCTCTATTGAGAAATCATTAATTCCAATTAAATTTTTCATTTTTCCTCCTTGATAGTCACATGTACTACTTTAAAAGAATAATTTTATCCGTTAAATGATACTCCATAATGTGGATTTTGTCAACAAAATATAGCATTTTTTTTAATATCTCTAATAAGCATAGATTAAACCATGTTACATATTATATATAAAACTAAAAGCTTTAAATAAAAAAGTTGTAGTTATTTATTAATCTATTCCATAAGTTCTTTTTTAACTTGTACATCAACTCTTCCAAAGGATAACTCCTTATCATCACCACCAAGCAATAAATATCCCTTCGTAAGATCTTCAACCGTCGGCTCTAAAATATCCATAAATTTTTTAAAAGCAAAGCTATACTTTCCATTTTCCTTATCATCACCAAAAACTATTTCAATGAAATCTTCTATCATCTGATCCATTCCCCACAGCTTTAGATGTAATAATTCATGTATTATTAACGCTTCTAAATTGTCATCATGAGGGTTATTATTGTTTATCATTAAAATAGCTCTTCTATCTGCTTCATCAATTTTAATATCCCCGGTTTTTCGCCACTTTTTATCAACCTCGTATAACCGAATATCCCAATCTCTTAATCTAAGAATATCTTGCCATTTATATAGATATTTCTGCGCTTTATTCATATCAAATTTTTTATTCATAATTGCCTCCCAAAAGAACACATCAAAGCAATCCCTAAAAAATATATTTTGAACTAAATCACTTATTAAACATTTTATGATCTTGATCTACCACTTTAAAATTATAAGTCAATGCAGTCGCTTTTTTAATCGCCTCACTCAGTTTAGACGCATAAGAAAAATCCGCATCTGGTTCATCACTATATATTTTGTTCTTTTTATGGTATATATTTTTTTGAGTTACAATTATATAATTTTTAAATTTAACAACTTCTCCCACTTGAACATTCCTTATTGCTTTGGGCTCATATGATATATTTGTTCTTTTCAATAATTTAGTTTCAACATTTGCCTCATATATGACTACTACTTGATTACCAACCGTACTCTCTTTTGGATACATAAAATATGCTTTGATTGGAGAAATAGTATATTTTTCTTCCCATTCATTTGTATCAAAAGAATAATATCCATCCAGTGCATCCCAGCGTTTTTGTCTTTTTATGTCTTCTGCCTTGTCAATGGCACACTCAAGAAGTTTTCCCTTAATAGCATCTATATCTTTTTTTGTTATTGACCTAATAAACTCGGGCTCTCCCTCCACTTTATATGTCTTTTTATTTTTGTTAATAATGTAACCTTTGTCATTAATAATGTCTTTATTATATTCTGCCACAACAACTATACTATCACCGTTCTTTACTTTTTTTCTTTTTTCATCCTCACCCTCTATTCTATACAAAATTAAACTTCTACATTCCTCTGGAATCTTATCGTTCTTTATGTTTAATGTTAACTCTGGACTAAAACCAAAATAATCTAGAGTCAAATCTTTAAAGGGATCTATCACTTTTACTTCTTTAAGCCCCTTCACTTCGTACTCAATTTTATTTGTACTTAACTTCAATTTGGCTTTATCCATAAGTTCCTCATCATAAATAACAGATGCTGTAACTTTATCTCCGTTTGACAATTTTTCACTTTTATTTAATCTAATATGGATTGTTTTCATTGCCTCTGTAGCGTAATTAATTCTTGATATTACATCTTCTTTTTGTAAATCCTCCGTTTTATACCCAAGTATTTTGTTAATGCCATCATAAATACTGTCCTTCATTATAAGGTCCAAACGACCATGTCCCTCATAACCTGTTAATTCAAAATTAACATACTCTTTTAAGTTTAGTTCTTCTGTTGAAGAGCATCCAGAAAATATAAAAACTAAAAAGACCAAAACAAAAATATACAATACATTTTTTTTCATAAAAACTCCTTCACCTTTTATCAACTTATATTATAATTACTTATATGTATCACTTATCTTTATTATACATGAGTCAGAAATATAAACTATTTTTTAGTTTTCTTTATAGGTAAATCTTGATACATTCCATTAAGCAGCTCACCCAACAAATCATCATCTAATTCTTCTACCATATACATAAGTGTTTTGGAACCTTCATAAGGATACGCCATTTCACATTCCTTCAGCAGCTCTCTCGATGTTTTTGTTTCTTTTATAAATAAAGTATTGTCACATATATTTCCTATTAGTTTTTCTTTGTAATACACAAGATATTCGCCCATCATTTTTCTAGTTCTTATGTTACCAACCCTAGATAATGATTCAAGTACATAATCGTGATATTCTTTTGTTGTTGACATAAAACCTCCTATAGTTTAATCGTCAGCCTAAGTATACATATTGCCAGAAGCCTTATCAAACTTTCTGCTTATTCTGCTGTATACCAAATCTGTGTAGCCTTGTATCATAACTAATTATTTCTCATTAAAGCCAAAAGTAAACACTAAAAAACCTAAGAAAAGCCCCAAATAATAAGTAAAAAAACGCCAAAGTAACATAATTACCTTACCCATACTTCCCAATATCATCGTTCCAAAAAAAACTAGAAAACCAAGTTCTGCACCTCCACTGGCACCAGGAATTGGCACTAAAGAAGTGATGAGCATCGTATACGCACTGGCTAATATTGCCGCTGCAAAACTGATATCAGTCAATCCAACTGATAGACATAGAACATATGAAACACTATAAAAAGCCGTTAGTTTTAATAAGTTAATGCAAATTGTTATTATAAACAGTTTTTTGTTGCTAGAAAGTTTCGCTATATTGCCATGAAAACTAATCAAAAATTTTGATATCGCTTCCTTTTTTTTATCGGTGTTTTTTATTATGCGGATCTTTCCTAAAAAATCAATAATATTTACACTTACAAATTTATTCAGTTTTTTTGATTTGGAAACAAATAAAAGCCCTACTATAACTAATAGATTCAATATGAATCCAGTTACTATTAGTACATCCATATTGCTAGTGGTTTGAATGATACTATTTTTAGATAAAAAATGTATGATTAATACCATAAAACCATATAAAACCAGAGATATCTGATAGACAATAAAATTTTGTAACGATACCGAGGTCACCTTACCATAATCAACCTTCGTTTCCCTATTTAACAGATATATTTGAAAAGGTTGTCCACCACTAGCAAAAGGTGTGATTCCATTAAAAAACTGCGTTGAAACGATTAGTTTCAAAATCAGATAAAATTGTATCTTATTGGCTGTAAATTTGAAAATTAAATAGTATGCAAGTGCTTCAAACAACCAAAATACCATCATTAAAAATCCTGCAAATAATAACCAATAAACATTTGCTTTTTTAAGACCTGCAATAACACCATTAAAATCATTCCAAAGCACAACTACCATAATGATCAAAGTTATGAGCATTACTATATAAAAGTTTCTTTTGTTATAATATAATTCCATAAAACAACCTACATACTGAACATCATTTTATACCTAATAGTTTACTATAAATCTCTTTTAATCGTAACCCTATCTTATGAATATCTCTATCCTCAGCAACACGATGCGCCTTTTCAAGCATATCAACAGGTGCACCTTCATGAAGTATTGTTTCTATCAATGTTTTAAACTCATCATTGTTTTTTCCCATATAACAACTATCACCATTTGTAAGCCATGGTTTGTATACTTCAATATCTCGTAATACGATTGGCAGTCGCATTGATAGAGCTTCTAGCACGACGATACCTTCCGTTTCCTCATAAGATGGCATAAAAAATAAATCTGCTGCACAATAGGCACTAACCATATCCTCAATATAGCCTACAAAATGGAGGTTTGGAAGTTTTGTTTTTAGGGCTTCTTTGGTATCTTTTGGTAAGATGTTGGGATTCGTATAACCACACCATACAAACTGATAATCGGGTAACTGTTTTGCTATTTCAATAAAATCAAAAATACCTTTTCTTTTGATGTGTAGTCCTACCGACATAACGATTTTATCATCTTTTTGAAAGCCATATGTAGCCCTAAATACATCTTCTTTCATTTTATCATAACAGAACTTATTAGTATCTATCCCATTTGACAACGGTATTATCTCTGGTTTTATACCATAAGATACCAAAAGTTTTTTAGAATAAGGTGTTGGCGTAATAATCAAATCTGCTTGATTATAAACTAATATAAGCCATTGTTTTAAAAAACTAGATAATGCATTACTAAAGATAAAAGAATTTCTAAAATCCTCTTCCGTAGAATGGGCATAAATAATTACTTTTTTTTTCTTTCTTTTACACTTTTTTGCAAATAGCAGAGAACCAATCGTATAGGTGTTTACATGTACGATATCAAAGTCACTCTCAATTGAAATATCAATATTGTTAAGACGTAGAGCCACATGTTGATGCTTAATTGCTCTGCCTATTCCAGATTTCTCAATTAATTTTATATTTTTAGGATATATTTTAACTTTGAAAGGCACTTCCATTATTAACCTCCTTAGGATAAAAATATAAATTCTATAGGATAAATCCTTTTCATTTGGCAATCACGCGACATATTTCAAAAAACGTCTCACCCAAATCACCAATAAATGAGGTATCAATATATCTTGACGATGTCGTCCAATTATCATTTACTTTCAAATACATCTTTTTATCATTGCCTTTTTTCTTATACAACTTGTATCCATAAAATGTTACGGTGTGCATTCCATAATTACCATTTGTAAAGCTAATAATACCTGGCCTTCCTTCATCGATTTCTTTTTTTATTGTTTTATTAATAGAATCAATATCCCAAAAAAAGAAATCATTGTTTGCCGTTCCCTCATATCCATAATGCTTCCATACATCCCGAACCAAGTTATCAATATACCATGGAAAAGTTCCCATATTCTCTTTATAATACCCCTTTTTAATTGCTATTTCACTTACCACATGAAAAAGGTCATATATATCGTTGTCTATTCTTGTAAAGCCAAGATTTTTATAATAATTAAAGATAGCAGTTACTGTTGTAAGCGTACAATGATTCTTGTAGTGAAACGTATTCATATTCAACGTATCAAAATTTGCAATTGTTTTTCCTGAATCAAACGTCCAACCAATACCATATTTATGATTGACATGTTTATAAGTGTCATCTATCCTACCATATGGAATTTCTCTATCTTCATCATAATAATTATTTTTTTTTAATGGAGATAAAGAAGAAAATAAAGGCTCTCCTTTATAAGCAAATTCTTTAACTGAATTATCCTTTCCGATAACGATATATCCATTATCACTACCATCGCCCTCCAATTTAATTATATAATTACCATTTTTGAAGGTTATGTTATCTATTTCCGTTTTAAAACTCCAATTAGAATCTTTATTTTTCATTAAATCATCATGAATAAATTTTCTAACAATATTTATAATTATTTTTCTTCTCTCCATCATTACATTCCTCGCTTAATATTATTATAATAATTAAGCATAATAATATCAAATTTAACTTTTACTAAAAAGAAAACAAAAATCCATTTATTTCTTACAGAATATAAAAAACTCCCCGAAGGGAGTATTCTCAATGTTATTTTAAGTTGTAAAATGCTTCTAATCCATCAAATTTTGCAGCATCATCTAAGTGCTCATTGATTCTTAAAAGTCTATTGTATTTTTCAACTCTTTCTGTTCTTGCAGGCGCACCTGTTTTAATCTGTCCTGAGTTAACAGCAACCGCTAGGTCTGCAATGATTGAATCACTAGTTTCACCAGACCTGTGAGAAATAACAGTTGTATATCCTGCTCTTTTAGCCATTTCGATGGTATCTAACGTTTCTGTTAGCGTACCAATCTGATTTAGTTTAATAAGTATTGAATTTGCACTGCCCGCTTCAATACCTCTTGATAATCTCTTTGTGTTCGTAACAAATAGGTCGTCACCAACTATTTGAATCTTCTTACCAAGTTTCTCATTCATAAGCTTGAATCCATCCCAGTCTTCTTCGTTAAGACCATCTTCAATTGAGATGATTGGGTATTTCTCTACTAACTCTGCGTAGTAGTCTACCATTTCTGCGCTTGTCAGTTTTCTCTTTTCAGAAGCTAAGTCATACACATTCTCTTTTTTATTGTAAAACTCACTTGCTGCCGCATCGATTGCGATAAAGATTTCTTTGCCCGCTTTATATCCTGCTTTTTTAATCGCTTCCATAATAACTTTGATAGCATCTTCATTGGAATCAAGGTTTGGCGCAAATCCACCTTCATCACCAACACCAGTAAGTAGGTTCTTCTCTTTAAGAACAGCCTTTAATGCATGATATACTTCAACACCCATTTTAAGCGCTTCTGGATACGTTTTAGCACCAGCAGGCATTACCATGAACTCTTGAATATCTACATTATTATCAGCGTGAGATCCACCATTTAATATATTCATCATAGGGACAGGAAGTGTTTTAGCATTTGTTCCACCAATGTACTGGAATAAAGGAATATCTAAGTAGTTTGCTGCTGCTTTTGCAACTGCCATTGACACACCTAGAATAGCGTTAGCACCTAGTCTACCCTTGTTTTCCGTTCCATCAAGTTCAATTAATGCTTGGTCAATAAGCACTTGATCAAGGCAACTCATCCCAACGATTTCATCGTAAATTTCAGTGTTTACATTTTCAACCGCTTGATATACGCTCTTTCCAAGAAATAAATCCTTGTCGCCATCTCTAAGTTCAACCGCTTCAAATTCACCAGTTGATGCACCAGATGGTACCATTGCCACGCCCATTGTTCCGTCTTCTAGTACACACTCAACCTCTACAGTTGGGTTTCCCCTAGAATCTAATATTTGTCTTGCAAAAATATCATAAATAATCATACTTCCTCCTATTTTTTATAATTAACTAATTTTTCAAAAGAATCTACCTTAAGTGAAGCACCACCTACTAATGCTCCATCTATGTTCTCCATCGCCATAATATCTTTTACATTGGCTTCTTTCACGCTTCCACCATAAAGAATTCTTATTTTACTTGCAACATCATCTCCATATAAGTCTTTTATTACATTTCGAATAAATGCTGCCATATCTTCTGCGTCCTGGCTAGAGGCGGTTTTACCTGTTCCTATTGCCCATACAGGTTCATACGCTATTACAAACTTCTTCATAGAAGCTTCACTAATGCCTTCAAACGCTTTGACAACCTGGTGTTTCACGACGTCATTTTGTTTTCCATCTTCTCTTTCTTCAAGTAGCTCTCCAACACACACAATCGCTTCAACGTTGTGAGCATCTGCAAGTTTAACCTTAGTATTCACTACTTCATCCGTTTCATTATAATAGCTTCTTCTCTCAGAGTGTCCAATCAAACTACCATTGATTCCAATATCATTTAACATCTCAAGTGATACTTCACCAGTATATGCACCGCTTTCGTGATCATTAAAGTTCTGCGCGATAACGTACATCTTATCTTCTTCTAACGTCTTTAACTCTTCAAGTGCAGTGGCATTAGCACATATAATTGTCTCAACACTCTTATCTAAATCTCTTGATTTTAACTCTTTCATAAACTGGACAGCTTCACTTTTCGTCTTATTCATCTTCCAGTTACCTGCAATAATAGGTATTCTCATATCTACTCCTTATCATCTAATGCTTCTAGACCAGGTAGTTTAGAACCCTCTAGTAGTTTAAGACTAGCCCCACCACCTGTAGAAATGTGACTCATTTTATCTTCTAGTTCAAATTTATTGACACTTGCTGCGCTGTCACCACCACCGATGATAGTGATAGCATCTATTTCAGCAAGCTTAAGCGCAACTGTTTTTGTTCCGTTTTCAAAGTTACTAAATTCAAACGCGCCCATAGGTCCATTCCATACAACCAGCTTTGCATCATCCAGTGCTTCCGTAAATAGTTGTACTGTTTTAGGTCCTATATCTAGCGCCATATATCCATGAGGAACCTCTCGTGAATCCGTAACGTCAGCTTTTACATCTGCAAATTCTTTTGCTACTAAGTGATCCAGTGGAAGAAGTAGTTCAACACCTTTTTCCTCCGCTTTTTTAATCATTTCCTTTGCATAGTCTAACTTGTCTTCTTCAAGTAGACTGTTACCAACTTCATGACCCATAGCCTTTAGAAAAGTATATGCCATTCCACCACCGATAATTAACTTATCTACGATGTCAATGAATCGATCAATAACTTTTATCTTATCGCTAATTTTAGCACCACCAAGAATGGCTACAAATGGTCTCTTTGGATTCTCAAGTGCATTGTCAAGAAAATCGATTTCTTTTTTTATTAAATATCCACTGACCTTGGTATCTATATGTTTGGTAACCCCTACATTTGATGCGTGCGCTCTGTGAACGGTACCAAAGGCGTCGTCAACGTATATATCAGCAAGTGAAGCTAGTTCTTTTGAGAACGCTTCATCATTTGACTCTTCACCAGCATTAAATCTAGTATTTTCAAGTAACATTACATCACCAGCTTTAAGCGACTCTACTTTTGCTTTCACTTCTGCGTCAACTACCTCTTTACTAGATACAAATGTAACGTCTTTGCCTAAAAGACTTGATAAGTGGCTAGCCACTACTTTTAATGAAAGCGACTCTTTATACTCTCCCTTTGGTTTACCAAGGTGAGAAGCAAGTATTACGGTAGCCCCCTTTTCAACGAGCTTATTAATCGTAGGAAGCGCCGCTCTCACTCTAGTATCATCGGTAATTTCACCATCTTTTAGTGGCACATTAAAATCTACTCTTACTAATACTCTTCCCTTTATATTGATATCATCTATGCTTTTTTTATTAAACATTTTACCTCCAAAAAAACCCAAACCATAGGCTTGGGTTATTTATTATAATCCTTTTGATGCGATGTAATCGGTTAAATCAACTACTCTCTCTGAGTAACCCCACTCATTGTCATACCAAGAGATAACTTTTACTAAATTGTCTCCGATAACACTTGTTGATAAAGCGTCAACGATTGAACTTCTATTATCACCTTTGTAGTCCATTGATACGAGAGGTTCATTACTAACTCCTAAGATTCCTTTTAACTCCCCTTCACTCGCTTTTGTAAGTGCCGCTACAATCTCTTCTTTGCTAGCACCTTTCTCAAGTTCAACAACTAAGTCTACAAGTGATACAGTTGGAGTAGGAACTCTTACTGCCATACCATCAAATTTACCTTTTAGTTGAGGAAGTACTAATGCAACTGCTGCTGCTGCTCCTGTTGTAGTAGGAATCATATTCAGTGCTGCTGCCCTAGCTCTTCTTGGGTCTTTATGTTTTGCATCTAAAACTCTTTGATCATTAGTGTATGCATGGATTGTTGTCATAAGACCTTTTACAATACCAAACTCTTCATCTAATACTTTTGCTACTGGTGCAAGACAGTTTGTTGTACAAGAAGCATTTGAAATGATGTGATGATTCTTAGGGTCATATTCCTTTTCATTAACACCCATAACAATTGTCTTATCATCCCCTTTAGCAGGAGCTGTTATAACTACTTTTTTAGCACCAGCTTCTATGTGCTCCATAGCTAATTCTCTTGTTCTATAAAATCCTGTTGAGTCAATTACTAAATCAATTTTTTCTTTGCCCCAAGGTAGTTTATCAACATCTCTTTCATTTGTAATCTTTATTTTATGTCCATTTACTGTCATAGTGTCTTTACCAACCACTACGTCACCATCAAATCTACCAAAGATTGAATCATATTTTAAACTTCTAACAGCATCATCAATTGATTTAATTCCATTAATAAGAACTATTTCAAATTTACTATCTTTTCTCTTTGACCACACTCTAAATACGTTTTGACCTATCCTACCAAATCCATTAATCGCAACTCTAATCATTTCTTTCCTCCTATATAATCGATTATTTCTCTAGCACACTCATCGTCTGTGATAAGCTGCATCTTGCTATTTATTTTCGAAACCGATACAATAGCTTCTGCTTTTTTCTTTCCATAAGCTATTGCTATCAGATTTTCCAACCGTTTAAAATGATCTATGTCAATACCAACCGTACTGACAAAATCTATTATTTGACCCTCGCTATTAAAGTAATACCCAAAAGCTTCTGCTTTAGCACCATTATTTAAAACTTTCTTCACATATTTTTGATCTAACTGCCTTTTTTCGGCCATTTCATCTGCTCTACCTATGCCAAATAGTAATGTATCTATCTTTGAAACCATCTCTATTGCTTGATTTAACCTTGATTCCTTTTTTAAAACCTCTATTGCGGACTCACTTAAAACATCTGGTGTATAAAGTGTATAATATTTAGAATCTGTTTTTTTAGCAAACTTCTCTACGATTGTATTGGATAAGTATGAAACGCTGCTCCCTATACTGCCCCTCGCAGGAACTACTACGATATCGCCCAAATCGATTTTATTTGGTAGCGATTCTATCGCAAGTCCAACAGAACTCCCACCTGTAATACCAATCACTTTCATGTTATCGTAAACATGTAATAATGACATTAATTCAAGCGCTATAGAAAAATTTACAGAATCTTTGCATACCACTCGTACACACTTTATTCCAAGATAATCCTCTACTGTTTTAGCAAGCACATTGATCTCGTTTAATTCGTCATATATGCTTAAGAGTTTTTCAAGTTTTCTTCTACCAAGTTCTGTAATCTTCAATCCCATAGCGTGTTGATCAATCAAAGATAATTCTTTTAATGCTTCTATTTCATTTCGAACTCTTCGTTCTGGCAAAGATAACAACTTCGATATCTGTCTTCGTCCAACCATTTGCGAATCGCTAATTAACTTTAATATTTTATACCTAATCATAAAAGATTCTCTAAAATCTGGTAAGAAGGTATTCACTTCATTCAATAAGTTCATGTCACCTCTGGGATTATTTTGTCCAAGTGTATTTTTTTTGTCCCTTATCATTATACCATATATTTTTTTATTTAAAACACTTTTTATAATTATTTTTTAAACTTTTTTGCTTGGCAAAAGAATATTTAGAACGATTCCTAAAACGGCTGAAAGCGCCATACCGTCTATGGTAAACACTTCACTCACTTCAATAGAAACTCCGCCAAGACCTATGACAAGTATCGTTGCCGATATTATTAGATTTCGAGAACTGGTAAAATCAACCTTGTTTTCTACCACTGTTCTTATACCTACGGATGCTATCATACCAAATAGTACGATACTGATACCACCAATAATTGGCGTTGGAATTGTTCGAATAAATGCGCCAACTTTTGGAACAAATCCAAGCACTATAGCAATTACCGCTGCAATTCTCATAATAATTGGGTCCCAAGCCTTTGTAAGGGCAAGTACCCCTGTATTTTCTGAATAGGTAGTGCAAACTGGTCCACCAAACATAGAGCTCACGGCTGTTGCAACACCATCCCCGAGTAACGTTCTATGTAGCCCTGGATCCTTAACAAAGTCCTTGTTTACCGTTGCCCCTATTGCCAGCACATCACCCACGTGCTCCACTAGAGTTACAAGCGCTACGGGAGCGATAATCATGATTGCATTTACATCAAAGCTCATAAATTTAAAATTTGGAAGCGCCACAATCTGATGAACTTCATTAAAGGCGCTAAAGTCAACCCAACCAAATAGTAGAGCTATTATATAACCACCTATTATTCCAAATATAACAGGTACAATCTTTATAAACCCTTTACCAAATACGCTAATGGAAACAACTATTATAAAAGAACATATAGCAAGTATCCAGTTTGCCTTAGCCATATTAATTGCTACTGGCGCTAGCTTAAGACCAATAACCATAATCATTGGGCCAGTGACAACTGGTGGAAAAAAACGAAGTATTTTTTCAGATCCAAAATAGTACATAAGCACAGCAAATAGCACATGAATAAGACCCGCAACGAATAGACCTCCACTTGCGCTTGTCATGGTCATTTTAGACGCTACAACAGTGATAGGGACAATAAATGCAAAGGATGAGCCCATATATGCAGGTACCTTTCCCTTTGTTATTAAGTGAAATAGTAGCGTTCCAACACCTGTCATAAATAAAGTAACCGATATGTCAAGACCTGTTAAAATAGGTACAAGTACTGTTGCACCAAACATGGTAAATGCATGCTGCAAACCTAAAACCGATAGTTTAGACCAACTTCTTTTCATTTTTCCTCCTTTAAAACACAAAAAAAGAAGAGATAAATTATCTCTTCGACACATCATAAGGCTCACCTGCAGCCTTAGGCCCGATACTCTTTCGACTAAACATCACCATAGCGATAATAGTTAAAACATAAGGTAATGCATAGAAGAACTCTTGAGGTAAACTCTTGAGTAATTCAAAGTCGTTTGAGTAAATAGCGAATATCTGACTAAACCCAAAGAACCAACCTGCGACTAAAATTCCCCATGGATTCCATCGTCCAAATATAAGCGTAGCAAGTGCAATGAAACCTACACCATGGATTGCTCCTATAGAAAACTGCGTATCCTGTGTAAGAACCATGATGCCTCCTGCAAGCCCTGCAAGAAGACCCGATATCATAACACCAGTATATCGAAACTTTCTAACGCTTACTCCTAAAGAGTCAACCGCTGACGGATGCTCCCCACAAGCTCTAAGTCTTAAACCAAATTTCGTTTTATAAATAAGGAAATAAGAGATTAAAACCAAAGCAATCGCTATATAAAATGTAAAGTATATATTTGTAAAAAATAGTTTTCCTACTATTGGTATATCTTTTAAAAATGGTACACTGCTCTTAATAAAACCCATTCTAAAAGAAACGGTACGCTGTTGATTAAAAATAATCTGACAAAGGTAAATTGTGATACCTAGCGATAGCATATTGAGCGCCGTACCCGATATAATCTGATCACCCTTTAAATCAACACTGATATAAGCGTGGATGATGGAATATAAAGCACCCACTACAGCTGCTGCAAAGATAGCAACCCACGGTGCAATCCCACCTAATTGAGCTTCAGTTAATGGTAGTAACGTAGCCGCTACAAATGCTCCTACTGTCATAATACCTTCCAGTGCTATATTAACAATACCACTTCTCTCGCTGAACAAACCACCAAGTGCAGCTATTATGATTGGCGTTGCATATATTAATGAGAGGATAAACATTGCATTAAATTTATTCATTTTTCCCCTCCTTTTTTTCTTTTCCCATCTTGTTTAACAACATTTGAAATCCATATGTCATAGCAACAAATAGAACTATGAGTGCTGATACGATCATCGCCATCTCAAGTGGAATTTTATTCACCTGCATAAGCGGCTGAGAAGATTTTAAAGCGCCAAATAACAGACCAGAGAATAAAACACCAATGCCTGTGTTACCACCAAGCAGCGCTACCGCAATTCCATCAAAGCCATAATTCTCAAAGGTTGTAATAACTCTTCCAAAACCAAAAGTTCCAAGAATTACAAGGGACCCCGCAAGACCAGCAAAAGCGCCCGATATTGCCATAGAATATATCATTCTGCTCTTAACTTTAATCCCTGCGTACTTAGCTGCATTACTATTATGACCTACCGCTCTCAACTCATAACCAAAGGTGGTTTTATTTATTATAAATCTAAAAAATAATATAGATATAATAACAACGATAAATCCCCAGTGGAATCGACTTCTATTGGTAAGATTAAATAGTAACTTGCTCTTCAATAAAACCGTTTCTGGTAGATTCGCAGTTTTTGCCGAGGTGCTTCCCGGAAGAAGTCTTAAAACATAATTTGAAGTAAATAATGCTGCATAATTTAGCATTATCGTAACAACAACTTCATGTATTCCAAACTTCGCTTTTAAAAATCCCGGTATAAAACCCCACATTGCGCCAAATAGCATTGCTACAATGATAGCAAGTGGTAGATGAATAATAAATGGAAGATGAACGGTCAGTCCTACAATAGCAGCTCCCAGAGAACCCATGATAAGTTGACCTTCCGCTCCAATATTAAATAAGCCAGTTCGGAATGCAAATGCAACTGAGAGACCAGTGAGTATAATAATTAAAGAAATCTGTAGAAACTCTCCAATGTATCTTGCATTAAATGCTCCACCTTCCGATAATCGGTAAATATCAAATCCAGTAATTGTTCTTATAATAGATGCAAAGAAGCCACTTGGTTTTATACCAGTAACTAACATTACTATTGTCGCTACTATAAATGAGGCAAGCACTGCAAGTAAAGAAATTACCAATTTATTGTTTTTTTTCATTCTTTACCTCCTTTGAACCACTCATCATAAGTCCAAGTTCATTCTCATTTGTCTCTTCTGGATCAACAATACCAACAATTGTTCCTTCATAGATAACAGCTATTCTATCGGATACTGATAATATTTCATCTAATTCAAATGATATTAAAAGAACCGCTTTATTCTCATTTCTAATATCAACAAGCCTTTTATGGATATACTCTATAGCACCAACATCAAGTCCCCTTGTTGGCTGAGAAGCAACCAATATTTGCGGTTCAATATCAACTTCTCTGGCAATGATTGCCTTTTGTTGATTTCCACCACTCATGCTTCTTACAATCGTCTTTTCTTCATTGGCACATCGTACATCAAAATCACTTATAAGCTGTTTCGCTTTTTTATCCACTTCATTAAAATTTATAATTCCTTTATTTTGATACGGTTCTCTGTAATATTTCTGTAGTATTAGGTTTTCACCTAAGTTAAAATCCAATACAAGACCGTGTTTTTGTCTATCTTCTGGGATATGACCAAGACCATTTTCGGCTCTTTGTCTTATAGGGATATTCGTAATATCAACACCATTGATACTGATCTTTCCACTATCAACTTTTCGTAGACCGCTAATTGCCTCAACAAGTTCTGTTTGTCCATTCCCATCTATGCCAGCTATACCTAGAATTTCACCCTGTCTTACTTCAAGTGACAATCCCTTAATAGCTTCAATTCCTCTAGCATTTGTCACCTTGAGGTTTTCAATCTCAAGTATTACTTTGCCAGTTTCCATATCTTCTTTGTTAACAGTGAAATTAACTTCTCTACCAACCATCATTTCAGCAAGCTCTTTTTCTGACGTGTTTTTAATATCAACGGTACCAATGTACTTCCCGCGTCGTAATACCGAACATCGATCAGAAACCATCATGATTTCTTTTAGTTTATGCGTTATCAGTATTACGCTTTTACCTTCTTTAATAAAAGTCCTCATGATATCAATAAGTTCCTCTATCTCTTGAGGTGTTAAAACAGCTGTGGGTTCATCAAGTATTACGATATCTGCATTTCGGTATAAAACTTTTAATATCTCAACACGTTGTTGCATACCAACCGATATGTCTTCAATTTTGGCATCGACATCTACATTAAGACCATACTTTTCTGATAAGGCAGCTACCTTTTTTCTAGCGGTATCAATATCTAAAACACCATTTTTTACTGGTTCAGCACCCAACACAATATTTTCAGTTACTGTAAAGTTCTGAACTAATTGAAAATGTTGGTGAACCATACCAACCCCATATTTAAACGCATCACTCGGGCTCTTAATATCTACACGTTTACCATTAATAAGTATATCGCCTTTATCCGGTTTATAAAAACCAAATAATACCGACATAAGCGTGCTCTTTCCAGCCCCATTTTCCCCAAGTATAGCGTGTATTTCTCCTTTCTTAACAGAAAGGTCAACATTATCGTTAGCAATAATACCTGGAAAAGTTTTTGTAATCCCTTTCATTTCTACTGCATATTCCATTTTGCCCCCTTCTTTTATTATATCAGATTACAAAAATTTATGTAATAAAAAACAGCCATAATATCTATTTTTTTACATTATTTGTATCATTTAACAAAAAACAGGTCTCAACTTTCCTAACCAGATTGTTAATTGGAATCTCTCCATCATTTACAACACAGTAATTTTTGTTCCCTTTGCAGTCTTCAATAACGCGTTTTGCAAAAAGCATATCCCGCTTCATCCAGTTATCAAATGCCTTTTGTTTATCGGCACAACCATCCAACACATATTGGACCCAGTCCCTCTTTTTATATTGTTCTACTTGAAACTCAGGACTTGGAACCAGCGACATATAATGAATATTCAAGAACTTTGACTTTTTTATTAAGTTAGGCAAAAAAGCTGCTCCTTCTGTAATAACATTGTATTTTGGGTTCTCTCATCCATATATCTTCTGATGTTCTGCCTATTCTTTGTTTACACACAAAAAACCCTTTGACAGCACCTCTGGTTGTATATTCTTCTAAGTAATCATCTACTTTATAATAAAATAACTTGTATTTTTCTTTTAATATATTCGCTATGGTACTTTTACCACTACATGGAGAGCCACCAATTATATATATATTATTCATCCCACACCTCATATAATAGAAGATTCTATTGTTGATAAGAAAATTAGCCAAAAAGAAGAGATGGAATTTTACCATCTCTTAATAACATATTATTTTTTTCTTATTGGAGTAGTTCCAACTTCAATTTCCTTATTGATTATTTTTTGTTTATATTCATCGATTGTTTTGATCCACTCAGGTTTTAAGTTTGGATTCTTCTCTGGAAGAGATACACCGTTGTTCTCTAAAGAAAATACCATAACGCCACCCTTGAATTTGTTTTCAGATTCAAGTTTACAAACCTCATAAGCTGCTGTATCAACTCTCTTAAGCATTGATGTTAGTATAACAGACTTTCCGTCCTCATATACGCCTTCTTCGTATTGATCTCTGTCAACACCACAAGCCCATACTTCTTTACCACTTTGAACTCTGTCTTTTGCTTCTTTTATCACACCATTACCAGCATTTCCAGCTGCGTGATATATTACATAAGCACCCGCATCATAAAGTTTGCTTGCAACTGTTTGTCCTTTCGCAGCATCAACAAAGCTACCAGCATACTCAACTTTTACTTCAAAGTTAGGATCGATTGCTTTAACACCTTGCTCAAAACCAGCTTCAAATCTTTGAATAAGATCAAAGTCTTCACCGCCCACAAATCCAGCAACTGTTTTACCAGCTTCTTTCATCTTAAGGCCAGTAGCAAGACCAACTAAGTAAGATCCCTCTTGCTCTGCAAATGTTGCAGATATAACGTTTGGAGACTCAACAACTGAATCAATTAATAGGAAGTGCTGCTCTGGATAATCAGCTGCAGCTTGCTTTATAGCATCAGTAAATTTAAATCCTGCAGCAACAATTACGTTTAACTTCTTGTCTGCTAATTGAGCTATGTTTGGATTGTAATCAGCTTCAGTGTTTGATTGCAAGAAAGATACCGCATCATCTGATAAACCCATGTCAGTTTTAAATTTCTGAATACCTTCCCAAGTACTTTGGTTGAATGACTTATCATCGATTCCACCAGTATCAGTTATAAAACCAACTTTGATAGAAGCTCCTTCTTTAGACTCTTCTTTCTTCTCTTCCTTTTTGTCTTCTTTCTTCTCTTCTTTTGCATCTTCCTTTTTTTCTTCTTGTTTAGGTTCTTCTTTTTTTTCTTCTGGCTTAGAACAAGCAACTACAGAGAACACTAAAACTAAAACTAATAGTAATGCCAATATTTTTTTCATTACGTTCCTCCTTCATAATAAATAGTTTATCAAAATTTTTTGTAAAAATAAAGAAAAATTTTAGTACGTTGCTATTGCAATGCATCCCGGTCCAGAATGCGCACCAACAACACTACCAACCTCGGATGTATACGTGTGTTCAACGTCAAAGTTTTCATGTATATATTTCATAAAATAATCTATGTCTGCGCCTGCTGAATGAAAGAAAGCGCAGTGCTTAATCCTACCGTCTTTATGGATTTCTCTTAACGAGTCGACCACTTTTTTATATGCTTTTTTTCTACCCCTAGCATTGTAAAAAGGATCGAGTTTCCCATCGGTAACAGTAAGTATGGGTTTCATATTTATGAGGTTGCCAATCGTAGCTTTCGTAGAACTAATTCGTCCGCCTTTTTTTAAATACGTCAGTGTATCCACTATATAAAAAGAGTTAACTTTGGACACTATATCATCAAATAGTTTATCCTTATCACAAATTCCATCATACATTTGTGCAAATAGAAGCACGATAAGGCCTTCAGAAAAAGTAACATTTCTTGAATCAAAAAGTGTTACTCTATCTGTTTCAAGTTCTTGTTTTGCTATTACAGCAGATTGAAATGTTGAACTAAGTTCAGAGGACACACCAATATATATTATTTCATCATATTTTTCTAAATTCTGTTCAAAAGACTCTAGAAAAGCAATTGAGCTAACACAAGATGTCGTTGGGTATACGTCACCATTTACTAGCCTATCAAAGAACTCCTTATTTGTTATACTGACATTGTCTAAGTATTCTTCTTCTCCAAAGATAACGCTAAGAGGTAACACTTCAATATCATATTTTTCCAGATACTCCCTTTTGATATCAGCGGCACTATCCGTAATTATTTTATAACTCACATCTTCTCCTTATCAATTCATAAACCACTATTGCGACCGAATTTGACAGATTAAGACTCCTAATATCTTCATGCTCTACCATTGGTATCGTAATCCTATTATGAAAAAACATTTTATGAATATACTCTGGTAGGCCACTGCATTCAGAACCAAATAATAGGGCTACATCTTGCTCGTAGTCTACATCGGTATATCTCTTTTTTGCTTTCGTTGTAACAGGATAAATAGGTAGCTTATATTTATCTAAAAAATCCTCAAAAGAATCATGAATTTCAATATTTAATTTGTCCCAATAATCAAGACCAGCTCGTTTAAGCGCTCTGCTATCAAGAGAAAAACCTAGAGGCCTTATCAAGTGAAGAGTCGCTCCACTAACAGCACATGTTCTAGCAACATTTCCTGTATTTTGTGGGATATCTGGTTCAAAAAGCACTACATGAATCAAAACAAATATACTCCTATCAATAAAATAACTCCAAGTACAATCCTATAGTATGCAAATGCTTTAAAATCATGCTTTTTTATATAATTCATAAAAAAACCTATCACTATATAAGCTGTGATAAATGATATAACCGTGCCGATTGCCAATTGATAATACTCCGTCGTTTTAATTACAAAATTTGAACTGAATAATTCCACAATGGTAGCACCCAAAAGCACAGGAACTGCAAGATAAAAAGAAAACTCCGCTGCAAATGATCTGCTAAAGCCAAATAATCTTGCTCCTATAATAGTAGAAGCTGATCTACTCATGCCTGGTAGTACAGCAAGCAACTGGAACATTCCAACTTTAAGCGCATCAAAAAAAGTCATCTTCTTATCACTAGTAATCTTTTCTTTAAATTTCATATTCTCAACTAATAGGATACAAATTGCACCAAATATTAACATGATAGCAACAAACGTAGTATTAAAAAGCTTTTCCTTAATAACATCCTTAAATAAAACACCTATTATTCCAATAGGTATAATGCCAACAACGACTTTTAACCAAAAGGTTATATATTCTATAAGATCTTCTTTTTTTAAAGATTTAGGAATAAACCTTTTGAAAAAATAAACAATCACCGCAAGTATCGCACCCGATTGTATAACAATAGCAAAGAGGTTGGCAAAATCACCTTCCAATTTAAGAAAATCATTAAATATAATTAAATGTCCAGTAGAACTTATCGGTAAAAACTCCGTTAATCCTTCTATTATCCCTAGTATAATCGTCTTCAGCCATATCATAAAGCTAACACCCCATCGCAAGTAATATATAAGACAATTATGCCTGAACCCATAGGCTTCATATCAAAATGCACATTGTAGTATTCATCACAACCATGTTCAAAAACCTTTTCGATTAGCTCATTATATCCTTGATTAATTAACTCTTCGTATTCCGATAAATAATCCGCCTTTATATTTTTAATCAAGTTATTAACGTCAAATTTTAGCGACGTATTAACAACGTATGTTTCAAATATATGTTCATCAAAAACATATTTATTTTTATCATAATCCGAATTTCTTAACATTCCCTTTAAACCCCCTTTTTAGGACAAAGATATTCTATCCTACAATTACTACACATCGGTTTTCTCGCCTTACACACTCTTCTACCATGAAATATTAAAAGGTGATGCATTTTAGACCAGGTCTGCTTTGGTAAAATACTCTTCAAATCTTCTTCTACCTTATCTGGTTCTACATTATCTGTAAGCCCCAATCGATAGCTAACTCTTTTAACATGAGTATCTACTGCGATAGAAGGAATACCAAAAGCATTGCTTAACACTACATTTGCTGTTTTTCTTCCAACGCCGTTTAGTTCTATGAGCGATTCCATATCATTCGGTACTTTTCCACCATATTTTTTTAGTAGCTTTTCTGAAGTAAGAATGATATTTTTCGATTTCTGTCTATACATTCCACATGTTTTTATAATATCTCTAACTTTAGTTTCGCCTAACTCAACCATTTTGGCTGGGCTAGGCGCATAGTTAAACAACGTATTGGTAACGATATTTACTCTTTTATCCGTACACTGAGCAGATAAAATAGTCGCTATTAAGAGCTCATATTCATTTGTGAAATTGAGCTCTGCTTTGGCATTAGGATACATTAAATTTAACTCATCATAAAGTAAATTTACATCCATTAAATGAGTTCCATTTTCTTTCCTACTTTTTCAAAAATATCAACTGCTTTTTTGAGTTGTTCTTTTGTATGCTCAGCACTTATCATGCATCGAAGCCTTCCCGTTCCAACTGGAACCGTTGGGAAAACGATGGCACTAACAAAAACCCCCTCATTCAGTAACGCTTTAGAAAACTCTACCGTTTTCGCCTCATCGCCTATTATAACAGGTGTAATAGGCGTCTCTGAATGGCCTGTATCAAAGCCTAGCTTACCAAGCTCCGCTTTAAAATAATTAGCGTTATCCCAAAGCCTATCAGTAAACTCTGTCGTTGATGAAAGCAGTTTAACACCTTCTATAAGCGCGCCAACAGCTGATGGCGGAAGTGAGGTTGAAAATAGGATTGGTCTACCTCTATGAGATAACCACTCTCTCATCGTATTAGAACCGGCTACATAACCTCCCACAACACCTAGCGCTTTCGATAATGTCCCCACTATGAAATCAACCCTTCCGTGAAGGCCATAGTGATCAACCGTTCCTCTACCATTTTCACCAAGCACGCCAGAACCATGAGCATCGTCAACATATGTCATCGCACCATATTCTTCTGCAAGTTCTACAATCTCAGGTAGTTTTGCAAGGTCTCCATCCATGCTAAAGACACCATCTGTTATGATAAGGATATTATTATATTTTCCTACATTTTCTTTTAACACTCTCTCTAAATCTTTCATATCACTATGCTTAAAGATTTTTTTATCAGCTTTTGATAATTTAACACCATCAATGATTGATGCGTGATTTAGTTCATCCGATATTATTAAATCGCCTTTATCCGTAATTGCTTGTATCGTCCCCGCATTACAATTAAAGCCAGATTGATATACCATGACAGCTTCTTCTTTTTTAAACTCTGCTAAAACCTTCTCCAACTCCTCATGTATATCCATATTTCCAACAATCGTCCTAACGGCACCAGACCCAACCCCATACTTCTCAACCGCTTTAATAGCAGCCTCTTTTAGTCTAGGGTGATTTGCAAATCCAAGGTAGTTATTTGACGATAAATTTATTACTTCTTTGCCATTTAAATTTATAATAGCACCATTGGCACCATCAAAAACTGGCAATTTTCTATAAACACCATCCTCTTTTAGTTTTTCTATTTTATCTTTTAAGTAGTTTAAATCGTGAACGCTCATTTTTTCCTCCTTATCCACATTTACCCCTTAAAATTACTTAAGAATTTAACCAATACTTTGTATCTAAAATTATATCAGTTTTAAAAGTTTTTTCAATTAACCTCTAAAACAAAATATGTAATATCATCTTCTAAAACATGAACAAACGGTTCAATGTTTTCTTTTAAGGTTTCAGAAACAGATGAAAGATCTTTATTAACAGCATTTACCATAATCTTTTTTAAACCATCAATCGTTAAATTTATACCTTTTCTTGAATCAACAAGCCCATCCGTAAAGAAAATAACTCTATCGCCAACGTCTAACTTTATTTCTGACGATTTATACTCCGGTGTATAATACTCTCCCATTTTGCATATTGGAAAACCTTCTGAATCATCCAGTTCACGAACTTCACCATTTTTTCTAACGAGAATAGGCAAAATGTTCATGCCACCACTAACATAATTAAGAATCTTTGTCTTGATATTGTATGAAGCCATAAATATGACTAAATGAAGTTCATCAGGAAAGTTCATATTATTAAACTCATAATAAAGCCTTTTTAAATTGTTTTGTGGATTATTTCCAATATATTTATTACTTCTTTCCGTTGAACTTCTTATATAGTTATAGCAAAAAATACTTAATAAAGCAGCGTTTATACCATGTCCAGAAACATCAAGTATATACATGCCTATGTTTTCATCATCGTTTTTATAGATATTAAAAAAATCTCCACTTAATTTATCGCAAGCATAATTACCACTTATAAACTGTACGCCATCAAAACTCAACCTACTCTTTGGAAGGATCGATTTTTGTAATCTTATGGCACTATCTATTTCACTCCGTAGCAGCTCATTCATATCCTCCAGACCTTTTGTTCTACTCTTTATTTCTTTCTTGAGCATCTTCGCATAATTGTCCTTTTGTTTGTTTAACTCTTCCTTTTCTAAAAAGTAGAATGTAAATAATTGTCTATAAAAAGCATTTGCTAAAAATAATACTGTTAAGGTTATAAAAAACTGCCTTATTAGAATTTGATTATCTACTAATTTATCTCCCGCCGGCCATATATTGACAGTGGTATAAATGACCATCATAAACAAAATACTGCCACTAATTAAATTGCCATTAAGTAGGTACTTTAAAAGATAAACAATTGCATTTATAAATGCTAATACATATATAATAAACTGTACAAAAACAATTCCATATTTAAAACTTAGTAAACTGAGTCCTATAAAAATGCCTATCATAATTATGAAAAATATAAATGTTTTTTTTCTAGACATATGGCCTAAAATACTTTCTTCAGCGGCAAAAACGTTGACAATAAGCAATGTCTGAATCAAGACCATTACGATGGCATTAATGTTATGATTTAAAAAATTATCAACAAAACCAATCGCTATAAATGGCTTTATATGATTAAAAAAGTCAAAACCGACGTATACAAAAAGCAAAAAAGAAGCTAGAATAAACACAAAATACTGCCATTTCGTATCAATTGCTAAAGAATAAATATTGATAAGCAAAATACTAAACAGCACGATAAGTGATAATAGCTTAAGCAAAAAAATTGCATTAAAATAATCCGTATTAAAATAATCAAAAAACACTTTTGTATCTAAAAAGTTAATGAAAACCAAATAGATAACTGCCATTAAAAAAACAAAGACAATATTCTTAATTCTAGATTTAAGATTACTATTCATACACTCCTCATTAACCAATAAACTCTCTTAACAACGACTGAGGTGGAATTCTACTCTCATCGTAAATATCTTCAAAATAAGACAGAATATTTACTAACCTATTCGCATTAGGATAATACTCATCATCTGTAGAAATTTCTTTTAATAAAGGGATCGCATATTTTTTAAGCACATTTAACTCATATATCAGCGCCGTATTGAACACAACATCTGCATTTTCTTGAAACTTAAATATCGACTTTTCTTCACCTCTTCTTACACTCTGCCAACCTTCTAGGGTTGTTCTAGCATCTCGACCTCTCGTTCGATAATCTCTTACGATTCTTCTAATCAGCCTATTATCAGTAGTCGGGAATCGGTTATGTCTATCAACATTTAGCTGAGTAAGTGCTGATACATATATTTTATATTTATCCTTCTTATATATGCTACTAGTAAGTCGATCGTTTAACCCATGAATGCCTTCCATAATTATTATCTGTTCTTTTGAAAGCTTTAATTCTTTCCCCTTACTCATATCTCTCTTTCCTTTTATAAAATCAAAATATGGTATTTTTACTTTGTTTCCTTGAAGTAAGTCATTTAAATCATCATTTAATCTTTCAAGATCAATTGCCTCTATGGATTCAAAATCATATTCGCCATTCTCATCAAGCGGCGTATCTTCCCTATTCACAAAATAATCATCAAAAGAAATCATTTCCACTTTTTTATTTAATACTCTAAGTGATGTTGCAAGTCTTTTCGAAAATGTAGTCTTACCTGATGAAGAAGGCCCAGCAACTAAAATTATTCGTTTGCTCTTTCTAACGATTTCATTTGCTATTTCACTTATCCTCTTCTCCTGAAGCGATTCAATGGTCTCAATCTTTTCGTTGATAAGATCATTCTTTATTAACGAATTCAGTTGATGAAGAGAGCCTATTCCCGCTATTTTAGCCCAGTCTTCAGCTTCTTTATGAACTAAGTGAACTTTTGGTTCTTCCACAAATTCTGGTAGTTTCCCATCGGAAAATTGATTTGGATAAAGAAGTATTAGTCCAGGCGAATACGCAATGATGTCAAATTCTTTTATATATGATGTGTCTGGCAGCATATAACCATAGAAACTATGATAATAGTCCCCACATCGATAAACCGTAACTTTATCATCCTTAGAATACACTGTAATTTTATTCTTGAATAAAAGCCCCTGTTCTTTGTAAAGTTCTTTTGCCTTCTCTAAATCCATTTCAATGCGTTCAAACGGTACTGCTTTCTTTATTATTTTATTCATTTCTTTCTTTAATTTCTCTATAAAAATCTTGTCTGGAATAAACGAATGAGAAAACTCTATATATAATCCTTTACTAAGGGAATGAAAAACACTCATTCTTATATCACTTTTTATTTTCCTCAATGCTATATAAAAAATAAAAATAAGGGATCGTTGATAAAATCTAACGCCATCTTCATTTGTTAAATCAAAAGGAATTATTTTATCAGCTTGTTTCACATTATAATTTAAATCCTTTACTTGATTATTTACATATGCCCCAACTATATTTTTGCCTTTATACTTATTTTTTAATTTCAAATTCTCCTCCGTTTAATATTATACCATTAATTATGTCGTACTTCTCTTCAAATAATTCAAGACCTATTTTGCTTAGAATACGTTTTAGATCATGTATTACTTTCTGTGGCTCGGCATAAGCCTCTACAATATCATCATAACCCACAGAAAAAAATCCATGCCCAACAATGGAGTTATGTCTTAAATTTACCAACTGACGCATATTGTCATTTAGAACCCCATTAACGATATCCATGTTTTTATTTTTCTTCTTAAAATACTCTTCAATCGCAAAAATTATGTTGTTATTATGTATGTGATATTTATCACTCAACAACTTAAGTTGATACCGCTTGTCCATCTGCTTACTGTAAAAATCGACTCTATCAAATTCTGACACAGCAAACATATATTTAAAAACAGATTCATTAAATCTAAAAATTCTACCAGAAAAATCTATGTATTCTTCGCGTACCGCTTGAAAATAAATATTACACATAAGCTCATTAAATATTGCGTTTGGGTCCCCTTTAATTAAATCCTCTGTGTTTTTTATTAACTCTTTTGGAACTTTGCTTTTTACCTTAAGAAGATTATCTAAAGCATTGGAAAAATTAAAATTATTGCAATCGACACAATATTTAATTAAAAAAACGCTTTCTTCCTTCAAGGACAAATCTTTTCTTAAATAATATAAAACACTATAATTATATGAGTTTAATAACACCCTTGTCATATCTGATTTTTTTAACACCAAAAATCTCCTTTATCTTTCTAGTTACTTCATCATTTATATAAATATATTCATCATCCCCTACGCTTAAATAATAAGACGATAAAATATACTTTCCATCCCCACTTCCATATTTTTTATCATTAAGTAATGCATGAGATATAGCAGCTAAGCTGGCTCTTATTTGATGACTTCTGCCCGTCATAATCTCCACATCCACTAAGGTGTATTTTCCATTATGAATGATTGGTGTCACTGTCGTCAAAGATTTTTTTCCATATTTATCTACTTTTGTTATATTGGTTTCTTCATTTTTTTTCAAATGGAATGTAAGCGACATTTTTTCTTTTATAACGCCATGAACAATCGCAAGATATTTCTTTTTTATCAGTCGATCTCTAGATAATTCATTTAATCGTCTTGCAACCGAATATCTTTTAGCAAAAAGTAGTATTCCTGATGTATTATAATCTAGCCTACTTATAGGAGAGGGAGAATATGTATCCGTGATACATTCACTTAAATAACTCTGAACAATTTCGGTTATGGACTTCCTGCCGCTAGAGTCAACAATGCTTAAAACACCAGTAGGTTTATTGACAAGTAAGATATCTTGATTTTCATACACAATCTCAAGTCCTGAAAAATCGACAAGATCAAATGTCTTTTTTTTCCATTTATTAAACACATCCGTCGTCAAATATATATATACTCTATCACCCTCACCAAGCATATAATTTTCTTTTACTTTTTTAGAATTCACTCTTATATCTTTTTTTCGTATCATTTTATATATTTGAGTTCTTTTTGCATTTGGCAAAAGCTTAAACAAATATCTATCGATTCGTTGTCCAGATTCTTCTTCACTAATTAAAATTTCCATATTTCCTCTTTGCTTTTTTTTATAAAATCTGTTATCTTATATATAATAAAGGAGAAAAAAATGTTAGAAAAGATAAAAGATATTTTATATGATTTAAGCGACTTTCTTTTAATGTTTGTAATTGTAGCGGTTATAATACTTTCTATATCATCGATTATGTCATCAACCTTTGGAATAGACCTTCAAAACAATGTCTCTACAAATATTGCTAAAGAGAAGGTTTCAGCTGTAGATGAAAAAGCGAAAACAGATGCTACTTCACCTAAAACCCAAAAACCAAAAGAGACTTCAGATGAGGCTACCACAAAACCTGAGAGCAAAGACAAAGATAAAGATAAAGATAAAGCAACCACAACTGAAAAAAAAGATGACAAAAAACAAACAAATACTGTTACAACAAAAGACGCTACCGATACTACAAAAGACAAAAAAGATGCTACCGATACATCTAAAAATAACAATAGTACTACTGATAATAGTACCACAAAGAAAGAAATTATTGAAGTTTCTTTTACTGTAGAAGAAGGCAAAACACCTGGTGAGATTGCACAGGCATTAAAAGAAAAGAAAGTGATTGAAGATACTTCAAAATTTGTTAATTACATAGTTGACAATGGTCTTGATTCAAACCTCAAACCGGGAACATTTAAACTACATGAGGGAATGACCAATGAAGAAGTAGCTGATATTATGTTTAATTAAAGAGCAAACAATAATATATGATATGGATATAAAGGGTGCAAATGCTATTTGCCCTTTTATTTTTTTTGTAACAATTATATAAATACTAGCAATAAAAAAAGATAACATTATCATAAGGAAAGCGCTTTTAATATGGAGGCCCAAGGATAAAACGCTTATAAGTTTCACATCGCCATATCCAAAGGAACGAGAATAAATTCTATTTACCAACCAATAAAACAGTTTCATAAATACACTAATTATTAAAAAAGAAAAAACATTGGGGCTAAATATATGATAGATAATGATCAAATAAAGTGCCTTGTCTTCAATTTGATAATTTATTAAATCATAATAACTTATATATAGTAAAATCAGTATCATATATAAATACTAAAAGATGAAACTCCTTTATTCAATGATTTGAATAAATCTTACTAATTGAAACAAAAAAAATAGACACATGGTCTATTTTCCTAAGATTGAATCCTTAAGATCGCCCGCTTTGTCTTTTAAATCATCAGCTACTTCTCCGACCTTATCACCTAATTCATCTTTTTTTTCTTCCACAAAATCTTTGGCCTTATCAACAGCACCTTCTACGTATTCTTTTGCTGTATCTTTAACATCATTTACCTTTTCTCCTGCAGTCTCTTTTAAATCATTAAGCATATCTTTCATAAATCTCTCCTTCTATAAAATAAATAGTATCCTACAATGTATTGTTACCCAAATTTTCAAATTATTATCTGACAATAAGAATCGTCTTTCTTTCTCTTGAAGACTCACCTAAAATTTCTTTAAGCGTTATCTTCTGATTCTGTTACTTCCTCTTCTGTTACTTCCTCAGAAACAGAATCTTTTTCTTTCACAAAGGTTTCTTTCACACTACCCGCTTGTTCTTTTATTTTTTTTCCAACAGAGTCAAAGGTTTCACCTAAGTTTTCTCTCTTGTCTTCAAAGAAATCTTTTGCATCAGCTGCCGTATCTCTTATGTATTCTTTTGCAGAATTGCCCATGTGAATAAACTCATCCTTTAATTCACTAGTTTTTTGATTAAATTCCTCATTTTTTTCTTCTATTAATTGATTCAATTCATCTATTTTATTAGAGTAACCAGCGATAACATCTTCTTCAATTTTACCATTTTTAAACATTTCACACGCACTCTTACCCAATTCGATATATAACCCTTGAACTTCTTTTTTCGCGCTTGAAACATCAATCTTTAGTTTCGTTGAATCTTTTACTGTTTTTGTTTTTTCCGTAATACCACCTACAACCTTTTTAAAATTATCTCCCATTTTTCCCTCCTAAATCTAAATTACCCTAAAAAAGGACTTTATAACAACTCTTTCATTCCACTTATGAACTCTTTATCATCAGAATAATTAATAGTTTTTAACACCTCATGTACGTTGACTTTTTTATCCTTTGCTTTGCGTTTCGTAAATACTCCCTTACTATCCATAATCCAGCTCTTTTGATTATCTATCCACATCAGTTGTAGTATTAAACTAATTCTCGTTCTAATTGTGTTATCTAATACCGGTGTCAGTAGTTCAATTCTTCTGTCTAAATTTCTGCTCATTATATCTGCTGACCCTATATATAAATCGTCTGGCTTTCCGTTTTCAAAATAGTATATTCTAGAGTGTTCCAAAAACTCACCTATTATACTTTTAACATATATATTTTCACTAAGACCTTTCACGCCAGGAATGATAGAACAAATACCTCTTACCACAATATATATTTTAACACCATTTTTTGATGCCTCATATAACTTATCTATAATGTCTTTATCAAGAAGTGAATTTACTACGATTCGTATCGACGCACTTTTCCCTTCTCGACTAGCTCTTATTTCATTATCGATGAGAAGCCCAATTCGCTTCCTTAAGTTATCTGGTGCGTATATTAGTTTATTCATATTCTTGCTAGAAGCAAAGCCACTTATGAGATTAAAGATATGAGAAGCATCAGAGGCTATATCTTCCCTTGATGTAAATAGAGAAAAATCAGTATATAATTTGGCTGTTATCGCATTAAAATTACCAGTAGCAATATTGACATATCGCTTAATACCATCGCTTTCTTTTCGCACTATCAAAAGTAATTTAGAATGCGTTTTTAAACCGGGCACACCATATATTACATTTGCACCTGTTTTTTCTAATACCTTTGCCCAGTGAATGTTATTTTCCTCATCAAACCTAGCTTTAAGTTCAACAAGAACTGTTACTTGCTTACCGTTCTCAGCGGCTTTAATCAGCGCCTTAATAATTTCGCTATCTCCATTCACTCTATATAGGGTTTGCTTTATCGCAAGCACATTTTTATCTTCACTTGCTTTTTTTACAAACTCTGTTACATAGTCAAAACTGTCATAGGGAAAATGAAAAAGTACATCTCTTTTTGATACAACCTTAAATAAATCCTTCCTATGCAACGATTTTATCTTATTCGGCTTATGAACCACTATGCCAAACTCATCCGACAAATCTGGTCCCTTTATCTTCATCATAAAGGTCATGTCCATATACTCATCGATTTCATATATACAGTCTTTCCTAACGCCCAGTTTCTTAATAAGACTACCGATTACCTCGCTGTCATAACCTTTTAACACTTCAAGCCTTATCACTTCTCCCCATTTTCTTTGTCTAAGCGAATTTTCTATCACCATTAGAAGATCTTCTGCATCATCTTCATTAATAGATAAGTCACCATTACGCGTTATTCTAAATTGGGAAACTGATTTTATTTTGGCATCTTCAAAAAGAACATTGAGATTATTTTTTATGATCTCCTCTAATAAAAGTATTCTTACTTTTTTAGAATTTCTATCGAGCTCATATATCCTAGGTATAATAGATGGCACACCAAGCACAACGGTACTCATCTTTTCATCTCTAACAATATTAATTGCCAAATAAATTGTCTTATTAGCAAGGAGATGAAATGGTCTCGATGGATCAATTGCAAGAGGTGTAAGTACAGGAAAAACATCACGCTTAAAATAATCATCTATGGTTCTTTTTTCACTTTTCGATAACTCTTTATATTGTAGAAAATAAAGTCCTTTTTCTTTTGATTCTTTTATTAACTTATCAGCCAACTTTTCTTGATGTTTGACAAGCGTTTTTATTTTTTCATTACTCTTTACAAATTGGTCTTCCGGCGTATACCCAGCAACATCTTCTTTATCATATCCTGCGTTAATCTGATCCTTTAAAGACCCCAATCTAACCATAAAGAACTCATCTAAATTTGAACTAAAGATAGATAAAAATTTAAATTTTTCAATTAATTTTAAATCATCATCTGTCGCTTCTTGAAGCACACGATAATTAAAATCCAACCAGCTAAGCTCTCTATTTATATACTTCTTCATTTAACTTCCTTTACAACCAAGTTTAATCCATACACATGTTTCATAATTTCTTTATTATAGTCGATAGCAATATTTTCAAATGTGTTAATGCCTTTTGTTATGCATTGTATCACTAAATTATCTCCATCAAGTTTTACATTTTTTATTGAAATTTTTTGTTTTTTACTGGCATCAAATGCATCTGCTATTGTCAGTATCGTTGCTAATCGGACATCTCTCTTGCTGTAATTATAATATTCATAATCCTTGTCACTCAATTTACCCATTATTTCACAAACATTTGATATTCGAACGACATCATTTCGTTCGACACCATATAGCCTAAGGCCTTTGATCATTGATGCGCTTGACCTATAATAATTATTAAGGTTTAAACTCTTTCCTATTTCATGTAAATACGCACTATGTCTTAAAATATCCACATCCTTTGCAGGTATAGAAAATTCATTTCTTATAGCATCAACAATTTGATAGGCCATACTATGGACTTGTTTCGCATGCTTTGTATGTATCTTAAATCGTTTCGCTGTCTGATAACTTGAATGAAATGGGTCTTCATTAAACTCTAGGTATCTTCCTTCATTATAATCATAATCACAAAGCTCAGCGATAAGACCATCTATGAGCGAAATATTAGTAATCGTTATATTTTTTGTAGAAAAAATATCTAAAAACACTTTAAAAAATATGATACTAGGTAGGATTTTATTCCAGTCTCTTCCATATTTCACGCTCTTTTCAATAAGCGCTTGATCGGAATTGATTGCTTTTAGGTATACGTCCATGTACTCTTCTTTTGATATAATATCTTTCGATTCAAAAAACATATCTCGAATCACTTTTATGTGACCACCTATCGCAATGTAATTGTTAATGCTCCTCTTTTTTAAAATGTTTGTCATATAATCCACTTTAGTTTTTATGTATTCTTCAAAAGCAATATGATAATTGATTGAACCACTTTTCATTTTGCTAAGCATTTCTCTTAAAACTTGTGAGCCCAGGCCGATCTCATCATTTCTTATCAGTTTGTTTTTGCTTATAAAACTAACATCGCACGCTCCGCTTGTCAGTTCAACAATAACCGTTCCATCCATTCGATAAAAACTATAAGAATCTAAATTGTCTCTCATAGATTTATAAGTCAAATACTTTTCTAAGCTATCATCAATTACATCAACCTTGAGGGCTGTCTTTCTAAATATCATTTGAACTACATAATCACTATTTTTAGCATTTCGAAAAGCACTTGTCGCAACAGCCTTATAATCCGAAACACCATAGGAATCGATAAGTGACTTATAGTAGATTAAGATATCGATAAGTTTATTGGTTGGCGCTTCCCCAATATAGCTCGAATTATACGCCTCATCGCCTATGTCGATAAGGGTATTAACATATTCAATTGTCTTTAATTTTTTACCATTATACTCTGATATTTTAAGTTCTACCGAATTAGAACCGATATCAATGGCTGCATAAATTGAATTTTTCATTTTATTCCTCTTAACATATTTCTTATTATTGTTATCCTAGCACTAGTATCTACGGTCAAATAAGAAGAAAACGCTAGCCCATCACTAACATTTATAATATTATTATCTATATTCTCAATCGTAAGACCACCTGTAAGTATGACTGGTATCTTTGTAATCGATTTTATCAGTCGAACCTCTTCTATACTCATCATCTTAGCTCGAATTTTATCCGTGTCAAAAAACATATTGCCAGCAAGCAAAAAATCAACTTTAGCTGCAGATGCAACTTGTAAATCCTTAAGACTACTTGTTCTATAGCCTATTAGTCTCCTATTACCAATTCTTTCCCTAACAAAGATAGCGTTCGCATCATCTCTGCTAATAACAACGCCACCTACCATCGACTCTAAGCATAAATCAACATCATCGTTTACCATAACAATCGTCTTTTGACAAAACCCCATAATTCTCTTCACTTCTGTTAGCATCTGATGATAATCTTTCGTTTTTGAGCGATAAATTATTACATCAACTGTATTTGCTATTTCATCAATTACACGCCAATCAATCATTTCGGGAGTAATAAAAATCAATTTCTTGTTCATAGTTACCTCAACCTATATTATATCAAAAATGATTTCGTATTAAAAGTTGAATTTAGCCCAAAATATGTTATATTGGTATTGGAGGAAACACATGAAATTAGAAGCGGTTGAAATTCGTAAAAGTTATTCGGATTTAGAGGTCCTAAAAGGAATATCTTTTGCAATAAATTCAGGAAGTGCAATGGGTTTTCTTGGTAGAAATGGTGCTGGGAAAACAACATTTATAAGATGTTTAATGGATGTTTTTAAACCAACTTCTGGACACTTTACCATTGATTCTAAACCTTTTAATAAAAAGGAATTTAAAATTGGTTATCTTCCAGAAGAAAGAGGCATGTATTCAAAAGAAAAAATAGTAGATCAACTAATATATTTTGGTAAATTAAAGGGCATGAATGGTTCGGATGCTAAATCGGGAGCGATGAAATGGCTTGAAAAACTAGAACTTTCTAAGTACGCTAAGAAAAATTTATCCGTTCTATCAAAAGGTAATCAACAGAAAGTTCAAATAATTCAAGCGATTATCGATGATCCGGATATTCTTATACTCGATGAACCATTTAGTGGGCTTGATCCTGTGAACTCTTTAATACTAAAAGATATAATAAACGACAAGATAAGAGAAAATAAAATTGTAATCTTCTCTTCTCATCAAATGGGACATGTCGAAGAATTCTGTGATGATATAGCAATCATAGATAAAGGCATTATCGTAGAAAATGGAAATTTGGAAAAAATAAAATCAACTATGTCTAATAATAGATATTATATTGATTCTATTGACAAGATAAAAATGAAAAGTTTTCTAGAAAATAATGGGTACTCATTCACATCAAAAAAAGATGGATTTATCGTTGACCTAACAAATAAAGATAAATCAGAACTTCTTCTAAACGCACTAAACAACAAATTAGACATTAGAAACTTTTCAATGTATAAACCTAGTCTAGATGAAATATTCATAGAAAAGGTGGGAAAAAATGAAAATATTTAGTCATATCTTAACGTTTGAACTCAATTCAATCATTAGAAAAAAAACATGGTATATAACAACAATTGTGATTGCAATCTTGATTGTAATTGCAACCAGCATACCTACGATAAAGAGCCTTGTTAGTAAAAATGAAGAACCTTCTGAAATGATGGAAGAAAAAATAATAGGTGTGCATTTGAATACAAAAGACGTGTCTATAGAGAACTTTTCTAAGTATTTTGAAATGAAACTTAAAGAAGTCAATTCAATCGATGAGCTGAAAGAAAAAGTTTCTGGTGATCAGTTTGAATTTGGAATTCAAATTAATTCAAGTGATGGGTATAAATTGTTTTTTAAAGACAAATCAATGTCAACATTTTCAAAAACCAAAATGATTGATTCCGCTCTAAGGAGCATACAAAAAGAAAAATATTTTAAAGAAAAAAACATGAATTATAGTGAGTTTTACGCTTTAGAAAACAAGATAATATCCAGACAAGAAGTTGTGCTTGGTGGTGATGGTGTAAATAACTTTTTAATAACTTATCTGCTTATTTTCATCGTCTATTTCTTAGTACTATTTTATGGACAAATGGTGTCTATGAGTGTTGCTAAAGAGAAAAGCGATCGAACGATGGAAATACTAATAACGAGCACTACTCCAACAAAACTAATGTATGGTAAAGTAATCGGCGGGGGACTCGCAGGCCTACTCCAATTTGGTATACTAATCGGTGTTACTATTATTTCATTTATGTTTAATAGAGCGAACTACCCTTATTTTATTAAAGATGCAATAAATTTCACACCTGGATTGTTTGTTATGTTCATATTATTTATACTGCTTGGCTATTTACTGTACTTATTTATCTACGCAATGTTAGGAGCAACGGTCTCTAAAATTGAAGAATTAAATCAAGCAGTAATGCCAATAACTCTGATAATGATTGCTTCTTTTATAGCAACAACATCAACAATGCAATTCCCAGAGTCCATGATTCTTAAAATTGCCAGTTTTATTCCATTTTCTTCACCACTTGCTATGTTTACTAGAATATCTATGTATAGTGTCAGTTTTATTGAAGTGTTAACATCAATCATTATATTAATATTAACCACAATACTTTTCGGGTTTATCGCTGCTAAGATCTATCGATCAGCAACGTTAAACTATGGAAATAGAATGAAGTTAAGTAAAATATTTAAACTTATTTTTAGAAAGGAGTAATGTTATGAAAAATGATAAGGTTTTTGAATTTTTTAAAAAAATATCAGAAGTACCTCATTGTAGTTTCAAGGAGGAAAAAATAGGAGATTTTCTATTGGATTTTGCGAAGGAAAGAAATCTTAAATCATACAGGGATAAAGGAAATAACGTTTATATATATAAACCTGCTACTAACGGCAAAACTGATAACCCAGTGATTTTACAAGGCCATATGGATATGGTTTGCGTAAAAGAAAAGGGCGTTAATTTTGACTTCGAAAAAGATTCTTTAAAACTTTTTACTGAGGATGGATTTTTAAAGGCTGAGGGTACTTCCTTAGGCGCTGATAATGGAATAGCTGTTGCTATGATATTAACAATACTAGACGATGATAGTATTAAACATCCTGGTATTGAAGCAATCATCACAACAAGAGAGGAAGTTGGATTACTAGGTGCCGCAGAAGTTGAAGGTGACAAGTTCAAAGGGAAAACCTTAATAAATATTGACTCGGAAGAAGAAGGTATTTTTACAGTTTCTTGTTGCGGTGGTGTACGACATCTCATTCAATCTCCTATAAAATTTGAAGACAACAAATATAAAAAAGCATATCAAATTAGTATAAATGGACTGAAAGGCGGCCACTCTGGAATGGAAATTGATAAGCAAAGGGCGAATGGAATCAAGATCATGGCTAGAACCCTTCTTAAACTTGACAATTATTCATTAGCTAAAATAAATGGTGGTGAGGCAATGAATGCTATTGCAAAAGATATCGAAGCTATTATAACTACAGATGAAGATATAACAAGTGTAATAGCAGAGCTAGAAAAAACGTTTAAAAATGAATTCCAGTTTACCGATGAAAATCTAAAACTTAATTGTAAAGAAATTGACGCACCACAAAAAGTGATTGATAAAGAGTCTACCCTTAAAGCAATGCACCTTATAGCAGCACTACCTTTTGGTGTACAGAGAATGAGTGATACTATTAAAGGCCTAGTAGAAACATCGACAAATTTAGGCGTGATAGAAACTACCGATAAATATATCACACTGGAAAATTCTCATAGATCATCTATCGAATCGCAAAAACAAGAATTAATTGACATAACAGATGCTATTTGTTCTCTAGCTGGTGCTACATCAGAAACACATGGTAACTACCCTGGATGGGAATATGAGGATAAATCGGCAATTAGAGATTTATTAGTAACAGAATACAAAAAACAATATGGAAAAGATCCTATAATTGGTGCTATTCATGCTGGTCTTGAATGTGGCATCCTCCAAAAACAAATAGGAAAACTCGATATGATATCAATTGGCCCTGATATGTTTGATGTGCATACACCTAATGAAAAACTTGATATTGAATCTACCAATAGAACCTTTAAGCTTTTATTAAGTGTTCTGGAGAACATGTAATGTATTCGAAAATAAAAACATCAAAAGACTATGTCGAAAAGATAATAAAAGGCAAAATAGATGTCGCTATAATTCTAGGGTCAGGATTAGGTGGAATCGTAGAAAATATCCAAAGCAAAACGATTATCAAATATAAAGACATACCAAACTTTCCACAAGTTAGTGTTGAAGGACATAAAGGAAATTTAATATACGGAGAATTAGGTAATAAAAAAGTATTATGTATGGATGGCCGTTTTCACTACTATGAAGGCTATGATATGAAAGAAGTCACCTATCCTATTTTCCTTTTTAAAGAACTAGGAATCACGAAAATGATAGTAACAAATGCTGCAGGTGGTGTGAATACTGAATTTAAACCAGGAACATTAATGATTATCGATGATTTTATTAACTTAATGGGTAATAACCCACTAATTGGAAAAAACGATGATAGATTTGGTCCAAGATTTCCAGATATGAGCGAACCATACTCTAAGATTTTAATTGAAAAAGCTAAGAAAATTGCAAATAAATTAAACATCGAATACAAAGAAGGAGTATACGCTGCATTTTGTGGACCATATTATGAAACCAGAGCTGAAATAAAAATGGCTACGGTCCTTGGTGTTGATGCAGTCGGTATGAGCACTGTTCCTGAGACAATTGTCGCTAACTATTTAGGAATAGAAACCTTTGGCATATCTTGTATAACAAATATGGCAACAGGAATACAAACCTTCAAGCATTCTCATGAAAAAGTGGTAGAAATAGCTAACAAAGCTTCTACAACGCTTTGTTTATGGGTAGAAGAACTCATAAAATCGATATAATAAAAGCTCCCCAAAAGGGAGCTTTTATAATTAGTTTAAGCAAAGAATGCAAGTAATTTTGCAACACCTATTCCAAAGAATGTACCTGTTATTACCCCAATCAACGCCATAAGTACAGCTATTGGAACTAATGCTTGTGAATAAGAAGCGGCTAACACTGGAGAAGACGCCACACCACCAATATTAGCAAGTGATGCAATACCACAAGTAAATAAATCCAATTTAAATATTTTGCTGATAAGGGCCATAAGTATACCGTGAATTCCTAGAATGACAAACCCTGCAATGATATATGCTGGTGCTTGAGTAAGCTCTAAGAAGTTCGCATTAGATGCTATAAGACCTATTAAAGTATATAACAAAACATTTGAAACATCTGGCGAACCAGGTAATTTCCCTAGTGGTGTCATCGCAGCTATTATACCAAGTATTGTAGTAATAATAATAGTCCATGCTGTTCCACCTAAAAATGAAAATACAGACATATCGGCCATTTTTGCACCTATAACACTTGTAATAGCGCTAACACCAAATGCAATTCCTAGTAAAAAGAATATATCTGGAAATGTAATTTCTTTCGTAATCTTTGAAAACTTATCAGTTAAATGCGCATTTATCTCATCGACTTTTGAAGTATCTGCATTCGTCCATTTGTTAAACTTGTTAGCAAACGGAACCATAGCTAACAGGAACATTATCCAAATAGAATAATCTATAGAATCTATTAATAATGTATAACCCATACCAGATCCTTCAAGTCCTATAGCCTGTTGAACCGCCGTCATATTTTGAACTCCACCAATCCAACTACCAGCAAGAGAACCAAAAGTTAAAGGTGCATTATCTGCTAAGAACCCTTTGAATAAAACAAACGAAATAACAAATCCTATAATAATAGTAAATGTTGCAGCAAAAAAAGAAAGAATCATTCTAGGTCCTAACTTAGCAATATCCCTAAGGTCAGCTCTTAATAACATTAAAAAAATCATCGCTGGTAAAATAGCCCCTTTTAGGACGCTTCTAGCACCAGAAACACTTTCTTGACTCATATCCCAAACACCAAACGTAGACAGTAGCATTGCTCCAAAATATATAACCACTAATGCAGGAACATATTTAAAAAACAAACTATTTTTGTGTTTCTTTTCTAAATATATAACGATACCAGATAAAAAGAGTAACAATGCCACAAAATGAAATCCATTCGTAATCATAAAACCTCCTATTCTTTGATTATATTCTAACAATGCTATTACACAAAGTCAATAAAAATAGAGTCTCTCATTTATTCTATATTTCAATATCCGACGCATCTAAACGAATGTGATTGTTAAACTCGCTTCTTTTAAAATCCTCTTCCGTAATATCCATGATGATTTCATCATAATATTTCCCTTTTAGATATGCTTTTTCTCTCATTCTACCAACTTCTTTAAAACCTACTTTTTTGTACATAGTATAGGCAAGTTTATTAAACGCAAAAAGCTGTAAATTGATGGTATGTAGATTGAGATAATTAAATGCAAAGTCGAGAAGTAGCGCCATTGCATCGGTTCCAAAACCAACCCCTCTACTTGAACTATCACCTATAAAAAGCCCTACGGTAGCACTTCTGTTGACATTATTTATCGAAAAAATGCCGCAATTACCTAACAGTTCATCATTTTCAAGGGTAACAATAGCAAATTGCTTTTGATTCTTACTTTGAATCATTTCTCCTAGCGTTTTCTTTTCCGTCTCTTCGCCTATTATTTGATGAAACACGCCTAGCCCAATAGCAACCGTTCCACTGTTTAACCACTCCGTATATTTTTCATAGTGTTGTGAATCGATGGGTGATAAATACACTTTTTGACCAACTAGCTTTTTATAAAACATAATTACCTCCTGAATAATTGTCTATAATTATATCATAATCTCTACTAATGGTGTATAATCTACTTAGAAAAGAGGTGTGTATGGAACTTACATTGAGAAAAGACGTACCCGTTAGTGAAACGTGGGATTTATCCTTGTTATATACTAGCGAGAAAGAATACGAACAGGATGTACTTACATTAAAAGAACTAGCAAAAACACTTGATAGTAGTGATGTTAATGATGAAAAAAAATTACTGTCAACACTTAAAAATATTGAAAACTATAAAATATTAGAGGATAAATTATTTAACTACGCTTCATTAGCCCGTAGTGTAGATTTATTTGACGAAAAAAATAATAACAGAATCGATAAACTAGAAATGATATGCGCAAAACTATCGAATAGTCTATTATCTGCTTTAAATAAGATAAAAAGACTGGATGATGCCAAACTGAAAAAATTTATATCAAATCATAAGGAGTATGAAAGATTTTTAGATAAACTGTTATTAAAAAAAGAATTTGATTTAGAGGATGACGTTGAATCGGCATTACTTCAAATCTCTCCAGTGTTTGACTCACAATACGTTATGTATTCAAAAACGCTCATGACGGATATAACATTCGATTCATTTGAAGTGGATGGAATCACCTATCCAAATAGCTTTGTGCTATTTGAAAACAAATACCAAACATCTAAAAACACAGAAATAAGAAGAAAAGCATTTGAATCATTTTCTAAAGCGCTTTTGGCATATAAGAATACGATAGGTAACAACTATATAAATCAAATAAAAAAGGAAAAAATACTATCGGATATGAGAGGATATAAAAGCATATTTGATTATTTGCTAATCGATCAAGAAGTGACAAGAGAAGCGTATGATATTCAGCTCGATACCATAATGGAAAATCTATCGAAACCAATGAGAAAATGGGCAAATTTAATTAAAAAAACGTATAACCTAGACAAACTGTACTTTGAAGATTTAAAAGCACCACTAGACCCTGATTATACGCCAGAACTAAGTATTGATTTAGCAAAGGATTATGCTAGAAGCTCACTTGAAATAATGGGAAGTGAATACTCTACCGTAGTTGATAAAGCGCTTGATAACAGATGGATTGACTGGGCACAAAATGAGGGTAAATCTGGCGGTGGTTTCTGCGCGTCACCATACAAAGAAGCGTCTTTTATACTGCTTTCTTGGACGTCTAAATTGAGTGAAGTGTTTACGCTGGTACACGAACTAGGTCACGCAGTCCATCATTACTACGCTGCAAATAACACAAACATACTAAATTATAATTCTTCACTCTATTTTATAGAAGCGCCATCTACGATTAACGAGCTTATATTTAGCAATTATCTTTCAAAACAAAGTGAGGATAAAAGGCTGAAACGATTTGCAAAGAGTTCGACGATTGAAAACACTTATTATCATAACTTTGTCACTCATTTTTTAGAAGCATATTATCAAAGAGAAGTTTACCGGGCTATTGATAAGGGCGAAAGCATCGATGCCAATTTCCTATGCAAGACAAAAAAAGAAACCCTCGAAACATTCTGGGGAGATGCGGTCGAAATCAGTGATAACGCTTCTCTAACTTGGATGAGACAACCTCACTATTATATGGGGTTATACTCATATACCTATAGTGCCGGTCTTAACATATCAACTCAAGTAGCAAATAAAATTTTTACCGACAACTCTTATGCTAAAAAATGGATTAAGGTTCTTAAAAAAGGAGGCTCTTTAAATCCTAAAGAATTAGCTGCTATGGTTGATATAGACATTACTGACCCGAAAGGATTAAATAATACGATAAAGTACATTGATAAAACAATAGATGAGATAATTGAACTATCATAGATCATACTTTTTTCCCTTTTTGTAAACTGTACATATATGCTACTTTAGTTTATAATGTACTAAACATGCATTGGAGGCAAAATGAATACAAAAGATTTTAAAATTACAGATGACGTTGTGCATTCACTTAAAAAGATAGCAAAAAATATAAGCGAACTTCCTGTTATAAAATTAAATAATTTTAGTAAAGATAATACATTACTAATCCATGTAGATATTGTAAACGGTTTTTTAAAATTTGGTGCTTTGAGTTCTAACTATGTTCTAAACATGCTACCAAATGTCATACGATTAAATGAAATGTCACCAGAATACGATAAAGTATTTATCCTGGACTCTCATGAAAAAAATGCAGAAGAATTTAAAACTTACCCACCCCATTGTATTAAAACTACCAGAGAAGACGAATTGGTAGATGAATTAAAAAAATATACTAAGGGCAATGTTATAATAAGAAAAAATTCTACAAATGCTATTCATTCTAAAGAGTTAATAAAAATACTTAATAAGAAAAAGTATTCTAACTTTATCGTTGTCGGTGATGTTACTGATATCTGCGTTATGCAATTTGCTCTTGCGCTTAAAACATTGAAAAATGAACTTAATATTGAATCAAGAGTGATCGTTCCATATTCTATGATGGATACATTTGAAAATAATGATTTAAATCATAATAGAACACTTATGAATATATTTGGAATATACAATATGATTCAAAGTGGTGTTGAGGTGGTTTCAGACATACTATAACCACAGGCTGGAGAGAAAAATGACAAAAAAAATTATATCAATTATAGTAGCATTATTGCTTTTTATAAATACATTTGCTTTTGCAAGTACTTTAGAGAGTGTTTATTCAGACAATGAAGCAGTTTTAGTGGTGGACTACGAAACATCAAAAGTATTAATAGCTAAAAAAGCGTTTGAAAAACAAAAAATATATGGTTTATCTAAACTTATGGTTTTTCTTGTTGCTATGGACGAAATAAAGCTTAATAAAGATAAGGCATTAAATAATAGAATAATAATTACTCCAAAAGAAATAGAACCTGATGTTAAAAATGATATAAAAGAAGGCGAAACATATACATTAGAAACACTTATAAAACTTATGTTTATAACAGACAGTAAAGCAGCTCCTAGAGCAATAGCCAATCACTTTGGGATATCAGAAGAAACATTTATCAAAAAAATGAATGCCAAAACTAAAAAGATAGGGCTAAAAAACACAAAATTCTATAATACAAACGGAAAAACCATCAATGGGAAATACAATTATTCTACCGCTTGGGATTTATATACCTTAACAGATTATATTTTAAAAAAATATCCAATGGTTTTATACTATTCTAACGAAAAAAGCATATCTATAAACAATGATGATACATCAATAAATTCAAACCTATACGATTTGCGTAAGGCAATTCCAACAGTAGATGGTTTCATGAAAACAAATAACGGTGAGAACATCGAAAGCTGTATTGGAACATATGTGGTAAACAGAAAAAAAACATCAAGAATTATTTCGATAACAATTAATAATACGAACAAACCCATAGAAACAAACCAGATCATATACAAGTATGTCGTAGGCAGCATTAAAGGTTCTGGACTAAATAAAATAGGCAGTTTGCCTGTAAAAAAATTGCCAAAAAAAGAAAAACCCATCTCAATGAGACAGGTCCTCTATAACATATTTAAATAATTTTTTAGACCGTACTGCGGTCTTGTTTTTTTAACAGCTCGTAGTATCGCTTCACTAAACACCTCTTGCGCTAATACACCAACCAACGTTTTATCATAAACTCTATCAGATAAACTTACAGCATAAATACTGTCACCATCAAAAATTGTATGTGTGGGATTGATATGTCTAGCCATCGCATCATGCGTCATAGAAGCTATCTTTGTAAGATCGGTTTTATCCAATGTAGCATTTGTAAAAACAATACCAATCGTTGTATTTTTGCCTGCAAATTTAGCTTCCGCACCATTTATAATAAGTTCTACTGTGCTCTTATTATCTAGCGGACCTGCTATAACTTCATCACCATCAACAATACTACCAAAGGCGTTTACTGCGACAATAGCGCCAACTTTAAGACCGGCAACTTCAACACCATAATAACCGATTCCGCTCTTCTTTGCATTTGCAATTCCAGCAATTTTTCCCACGCTACAACCCGTGCCAGCGCCGTAGCTGCCTTCTAAGAAATCGCCCCTTTTTTCACTGTCTAAACACGCTTCATAACCCATTGTAGAATCTGGATAGACATCGTGTTTACCTACTTCAATATCATATAAAACAGAACCGCAAACAATTGGAACCTTTACCGTTCCAGTATCAAATCCTATTGAGCGTTCTCTTAAATATTTCATTATACCACTTGATGAATCAAGCCCAAATGCACTTCCTCCAGTTAAAAAAACCGCATGAACTTTATCGATTAAATTCTCTGGCTTAAGAAGGTCCGTTTCTCTTGTACCAGGGGCGCCGCCCATTATACTGGCGCCCACTGTTGCCCCTTTATCAAATATTGCTACGCTAACCCCTGTTGCTGCATCAAAGTCACTATACTGACCAACTCTAATATTCTCAAAGTCAGTTATTTTTATTTCTTTCATAATTAATCAACTTTTTTCATAAAATCAACAACTTGCTCTGCTTTAAATAAACCTGCTTGATTTAAAACAATTTCACCCTTTGTATTGAGAATAACATTTGTTGGGAAAGCTCTAACAGAAAATTCTCTAAGTGCATCCGTTCCTTCGATAGTATAAAATTTTATATTTTTATACTCTAACTCTTTTGCCCATTTAATAAATTCGTCCTTACCAAGCTCTCTTGGAACTTCAGTTGAAACAATATACATTACTTCAAAATCAGAATCTAAAGTAGACATCTTTTCAGCCTCACCTAGGCCTGAAGTACAAGCTGGTCACCAAGTAGCCATAAATTCCATATACACTTTTTTGCCTTTTAGATCACTTAACTTTACTTTTTGTCCATCAAGACTCTCAAATACCAAACCCATTCCCTTAACTTCAGGGGTTTTAGATTCTTCTTTTTTAGTCTCTTCTTTTTGTTCTTCCTTTTGTTCCTCTTTCTTCTCCTCTTTTTGTTCCTTTTTTTGTTCTTCCTTCTTCTCTTCTTTCTTTTCTTCATTAGATGAACAAGAAATAACACTTATTAACAAAATCAAAATGAGAAAAACACTTAATACTTTTTTCATAATATTATCTCCTTTTTTATCTATCCATTATCACCGACTTTATTACCGCAAAAAATTCCCTTATATATAATTGCAAAGAGACCATTTTAGGCGTTCTTGAATTGAGTGGATAAGCGTCAAAGCCAATTCTATTTGCTAACATAAGTGATCGAAACATATGAAAATCATTTGTTGATATTAACACTTTGCTTTTTCCTAAAATATCATAACTATTTTTTAAATTTTCATAGGTATTGAAGCTCCTATCTTCGCAAATTATTCTAGCTTCACTTACACCTTTTTCAATTAGATACTGTTTCATTACAGATGATTCAGTATATTCTTCATTATACCCTTTCGCTCCCGTTACAACCACAGTAACGTTTTCATTTTCATTCATATATTCAATCGCCTTATCAAGCCGATACTTAAGACTCAGACTTACTTGATTGTTCTCAATATATGCGCCTAACACTATAATATAGTCAAATTGTCCTGAAGGAACCCCCTTA
>PDWI01000643.1_pt1 | contig 57461 bp, 61 predicted proteins | sample 1430891 | NCBI WGS metagenome assembly PDWI01 (sample SAMN01162508, study PRJNA174530) | Oral metagenome, whole genome shotgun sequencing project. | biome: Marine environment; feature: Marine mammal; material: Swab sample of the gingival sulcus; isolation source: swab sample of gingival sulcus... | reverse complement strand
ATCACTAGCTGTATCATTTTCAAGCTTAAATGTATAAGTTTCATCTGTATCACTTGGATTTGATAGAGTAACTTTGTGAGTTAGTGTGTTTCCTTCTGTTGTTGTTGCATCTTCTACTGTTAAGGTTGGCTTGTTGTCGTTATCAACAATTGTTGTATTAACACTATCTGTTCCAATAGTTACATTTTCAAATCCTCCACCTTGAGGATTAGAGATAGTTACATTATATACTTCGTCACCTTCTTTAATAGTATCATTAAACGCCTCAACTGTAAATTTAGCTTCTTTGCTATCTGCTGGGATAGTTACTTTAAATGTATTTGTTACTATATCACCAGTTTCAGTTGATTTATGAGTATAAGTTACATCTACTGTTAAGTCTGTTGTAGGAGTTTTTTCTACGCTTACAGTGTAAGTTGCATCTTTTCCTTCATCTACTGAAGAAGAACCTGTTAGATTTACCTCTACACTATCCTCATCATGAATAGGAGTATCAGGAGTGTTTGGAGTATCTGGATTTACATCATCAACGATAGAAGAGTTTGCTACTGCTTTTGTAGGTGATGGTTGCGCTTGTTCAAATACACCATTGTCATCTACTTCTGTAATTGTTGCTACTAATGGCTCTTTGCCTTCAGCATAAGCATCATCTTTAGCTTCAACTACAAATATCTCTTTACTTGTTCCTGCTTTGATTGTTACATTTTCTTCTCTTCCTGTTGTATCAGTATCATTTGCAGCATCGCCTGTCCATTGTACTTTTACTTTTATGTCTTGGTCAGCTGGAGCTGTTACTTCATGACCTTCTTCATCAACAAGTTTAACAGTGTAAGTAAGCTTAGTTCCTTCTGGAGTTTCGGCTTTATCTACGCTTATTTCAGCATATACTGGGTCGTTTTGTGGATCAGTTGATGTTTCTGGATTTTCAGGATCGAAAGGTTTTGTTTCGTCTGTAATATCCATATCAGCTGTTGCTTTTCCAACAATTACTTGCTCAAAGTTAGCTTGGCTTGGATTTGAGATTGTTATTTGAACGCCTTCTGTTCCTTCAGCAAATCTATCATCTATTGTTGCTAATTTTAGATCAACTGATGATTGTCCTGCTGGAATGGTTACTTGTGTTGTTCCTGTAAAATCTACACCATTTTCAGCTTTTCCTGTATATGTTACATCCATAGTTACTTCTTGTCCCTCTGGAACTACTACAGGGTTGCCAGATTTATCAACAAGGCTAATTGGGAATGTACCTGTTTGACCTTCTTGTACGCTTGTTACATTATCTGCAATATTTACTATTACTGCATCTTTTTGTGGATCAGTTGATGTTTCTGGTGTTTCAGGATCGAAAGGTTTTGTTTCGTCTGTAATTGTACCTGTTGCAGTATCTTCACCTATTGTAAGTTTAGTGGTTTCTGGATCCTCTTTTAAGTTATCATCATTTGTTGGATAAGTAACATCACTAGCTGTATCATTTTCAAGCTTAAATGTATAAGTTTCATCTGTATCACTTGGATTTGATAGAGTAACTTTGTGAGTTAGTGTGTTTCCTTCTGTAGCTTTTGCATCTTCTACTGTTAAGGTTGGCTTTGGCTCTGGAATTGGTTCAGGCTCTGGTTGTGGTTGTGGAGCTGGCTCTGGTTGTGGCTCAGGTTGTGGCTCTGGGATCGGAGCTGGTTCTGGCTGTGGAACTGGCTCTGGTTGTGGTTCAGGGACGATCGGAGCTGGTTCTGGAGCTGGTTCTGGCTTCGCAAAACTAACCTCTTCATCACTTTCAAAAACTTTCGTATTTACACCATCTACTTCTCTTGAGTCTGCATAAACATTGCTCTCTTCACCTGTTTCAAAAAATGTTGCTTCGCTTAATTGACCTGTACCTTGAGCGGCTTCTTGTCCTGCTGCGGTTTGCTCTAAATCATCTAAATTTCCACCATTTAAAATCGCATCTTGAACTGCTGCTACGCTATTTGCCGCTACACTTGATTCATTACCAAAACTTTCAGTCTCAATAGCACTAGAATCAAAAGTCAATTTTTCTTTACCATCAATAGTAACTTCTTTTCCACTAAATAATGAGACAGTTACGCTACCATCAATATTTTGTGCACTTATAACTTCTCCTGCCATAATGCTATCACCTACTTGAAGTACTCTAACTTCACCATTTGGGCTAGTTGCAATAGCACCTCCTGTAATAGCTTTTACTATACCTATCGTTTGCATAAAAACTCCTTTGTTGCAAATTTTATATTGTATTTTAGCTTTATTTATGAAATAAGTAAATTGTACTGAGGTACTAGGAGTTTTTAAAGACATTTTTGCTACACTTTCAAAAACTAAGGAGTCTATCATGAAAATAGCAATTATTGGCGGGGGCATCAGTGGTCTTAGCACAGCTTTTTATTTGAAAAACGAAAATTTGCAAATAGATATTTTTGAAAAATCAAATCAATGTGGTGGAAAAATGAAAACTCAACAAATTGATGATTTTTATTTTGAACACGGTACAAATGGCTTTTTATCTAACAAGCCCGATACTCTTAAACTAGTTCATGAATCAAATGCCCAAGATTTGCTACTTAAAAGTAATGACTTAGCAAGGATTAGATTTATCTATACAAACGCTCTTTATCAAATGCCAGAATCTCCAAAAGAATTTTTCAAAACAAAGCTTTTAAGCTTTGGTGGAAAAATTAGAGTTTTGCTCGAACCCCTTATGCCTGTTAAAAAAAATGATGACGATGAGAGTTTGCAAGATTTTGGATATAGACGGGTCGGCAAAGAGATGACAAATGTTTTTTTAGATGCTTTTACTGCTGGTGTTTATGCTTCTACGCCTGAGCAAATTTCAGTAAATTCGGCTTTTCCTATGGTGGTGGCATTAGAAAAAGAGTATGGAGGCTTGTTTGCTGGAATGATCAAAAAAAAGAAAAAACAAGCTGGCCCTGGTGGAGTTTTGATGAGTTTTAAAAATGGCGTTAGTTCGTTTATAACTCATTTAGAAAAAACCTGTGGGGCAAATATTTTTACCAACTCTTGTGTGCAAAAAATTGAAAAAATAGACAATGGCTATGTGCTTTGCTTTGAAGATAAAAAGATATTTTATGACAAAGTTATACTAGCAACTCCTAGCTTTATAAGTGCAAAACTTGTGAGAAATTTTGATGAAAATTTAGCACAAAAACTGGACAAAATTAGCTATTCACCGATCAGTGTAGTTGGCTTTGGATACAACAATTTATCTCATGAATTAAAAGGTTTTGGACTACTCACTACAAAATCAGCACAATTAGGTATCTTAGGCGTTTTATGGGATAGTTCTATTTTTACAGATAGGGCAAAAAATGGCAAAAAATGTCTTCGCGTCATGATAGGCGGACAAAGAAATAAAGAGTTAGCCTTAAAAAGCGAAGAAGAGCTAATCAATATCGCAAAACAAGGCATTAAGAAAACTATGGGTATAGATGACATGCCTGATGTAACTTTTGTTAAAAAATACGAACACGGAATACCAAGCTACGAATTAGGTCATGAGAAAAACAATATGGATATTTTCAATGCTTTAAGCTCTCATGAGGGATTGTTTTTAAACTCAAATGCCTATAAAGGAATAGCTCTTAATGACTGCGTAAAAAACTCTAAAATATGTGCAGAAGAGGTGATTAACACCTTATAGTAAAGTATTTAAGATTAGCTTAAAAATTTACCATCTTGCATCTGTTCTTTTACAATTCTTTTCAAAACTTTTCCTGTTGCGTTTTTAGGTAATTCTTCGACTACATAGATGTATCGTGGAACTTTAAAATTTGCAAGATGGGATTTTAAATATTTTTTCAACTCTTGTTCGTCGATATTTTCCTCATCATCTTTTAACTCTAAAAATGCAACAACTTCTTCATCTCCGTTACTATCTTTCTTACCAACAACACAAACTTCATTTATGCCGTCAAATTTTAAAATAGCCTCTTCTACTTCCCTAGGATAAATATTTAAGCCTTTTGATATGATCAAATCTTTTTTTCTATCGACAATAAACAAAAATCCATCTTCATCAATCTTCGCTAAATCCCCAGTTTTTAGCCAACCATTTATGATGGTCTCATCAGTGACATCATCTTTGCCATAATACCCTTTCATGACACAATCACCCTTAACGATAAGCTCACCAATTTCGCCTGTTTTTACCTCAAGCATCTCTTCATCAACAATCTTTATCTCGTATTCGGGCAAAGGTATACCCACAGAAAGTGGCTTTTGTTTGTCGGTTCTATTGATAGCAACAGCGGGAGAGCATTCACTTAAACCATAGCCTTCCACAATGGTCGCTTTTTTAAATCTTTTTGCAAAATCACTAATAACTTTTTCGTTTAATGCTGATGCACCACTCATGAAATATCTAATATTGTTAAACCATAGAAAATACCATGGAATTTTTGCTTTATTTAAGGCATTATAAATCGTTGGAACTCCCATGAAAACGCTTACTCGCTTTAGAAGTGTTTGCTTTAAAACATTACTAAATGGAAAGATCGATTTTACTATCACGATCGAACCGCCAGCCACTAAAGGAACAAGGACATTTATGGAAAATGTAAGAGCATGAAACATAGGAAGATAGACGATAAATCTATCTTTTGGCGTAAAACCAAATACTTCAATGCCACCTAAAATATTTGAATAAATATTTTTAAAGCTTAGCATTGCTCCTTTTGGTTTGCCTGTGGTTCCTGAAGTATAAATAATACACGCCAAATCATCTAAAAGTGGGCGTTGTGAAGTTTGTTTATGATGCTTTGGGGTAAATATTGCTTGAGAAAAACTGATGTTATTCTCATCAAGGTTGTCATATTTTCCTATCCATAAAATCTTTTCTACATCCGTATCACTTGGTAAATTTTGTGTCTGTTTTGCAAACTCAACTGAGCAGATGAGAAGTTTTGCACCACAATCATTTAAAATGAACTTAAATTCATCATGTTTCAAAAAAATATTGATAGGCACAACAATAGCACCTATCTTCGTAATAGCATATACCGAAATAATAAACTCTTCGGAGTTTTGGACTATCAAAGCCACCCTATCACCACTTTTAACCCCAATATCTTCAAGATATTTTGCAAGTGTATCAACTCGTGTTTTTAGCTGTATATTACTCACTTGTTCTTTGTCGATAAAAAGTACATTTTTTCTAGGTCTAAGTCTAGCATTTTCTTCCAAAGAGTCATAAAAGTTTTGATAAGGGTAGTTCATGGCTAAAACTCGTATTGAAGTGATAAGGTCAATAAATGAGCTGAAGAATTTGTTAGCTCACCATTGATCGCTAAGGGATTACGCTTTCTATCTTGTCTAACAACTCGTGAATCTTTTTGGTCAAACAGATAAGCTAAAGAGATTTTTAAATCTTCATTTATCTTATAAGATGAGCCTAAAGAGTAGATTTTTGCATTCGAACCCGGAAGTTCAAATCCTAAATTTTTTTCAGGAATTGGCGTTTTATCATAAGCAAAACCAGCCATTAAAGTTATGTCATCATTTAGCTCATGAGTAATACCAAGCCTAAAACAATCCGCATCGCTCCAATATTTTGGTCGTGGCAAATCAAAAGAGGCAAAATATGGATGCTTTGTAAAATCTTTATCATAAAAAAAGTCTAATGTTTCGTATTTTGACCAAAAAGTTCTCTCATAAACTGCCTCGACTATCGTTTTTCCAAAATCATAACTAGCAGCCAAATTAAAAACCGCCGGAAGTGGTATGGTAGCACCTGTGCCAAGTCTCTCAACCAAAGGACCTGCCTTTAAAGTCGCTTCTCCTGTTACACTTAAATCTATTTTTGAGCGATAGGTTGCAGCTAAATGTAGATTTTGCATCGGTCTATAAGCAAGGGCGAGATTGTATCCATAATCAATAGAATCTGCATCCATATTTCTACTCAAAGGTTTTTTAAGTCCTGAAGCATCATTTGCAACTTTTCCATCTGTAAAGGTGATTCTGCCACCTAAAGCGACGGCGAAAACATCATTTATCTTGTAAGCAACACTAGGATTTAGCTCTATAACTTTCATAGAAAATTCTTGTGCCAAAGTTTGCTGATAAGCCTCATTCCATCGTTTTGATGCTCCACTAGGGGCTGTGATGGCTAAACCAAAAGTGAAATTATCATGAAATTTTGGCGAAACATAATTTGTAGTTGGAGCTAAAAAATGTTCTATTTTTGAATCCCCATTAAAGGCTGGATTATCAAAATCTTCATATTTAACCTTAGGTAAATTAATATAAGTTAATGCCAATTCTAAATGAGATTTATCGCTCATGAAAGCCATGTTTGCTGGGTTATAATATGCTGCATCAGCACCATAAGTTGAGGCCATATTTGCACCAGCTTTTGCAACTGAAGCAAAACTTTGTTCTGGAATTCTGTATCCAGAAGCATTTAAGCTAGCAACACAAATCAAAGATGCTAAAGTAGATAATGCGACTTTTTTCATCGTATTCCTTAAGTATAATTTTATGCTAATAACTAAAATTTTAAATTTAATTACTAACACAAAATTTTATCAGTTTATAACTTTTAACCTAATAAATACTTTATTTTTTTTATCTTTAAATGTCGAGATGTTATTTTTTGAAACATACTTGATATCAAAAAGATTATTTTTAATTATTTGTGTAAAACCATCATCGAAATATTTGATATTTTTGGATTTAAAAATTGATCTTTTATTTAATATATTTTCTAAAAAATCATCATGATAGTATCTATTTAAAAATTTTTCATTAAATCTTGCTTTAGTTAGACAAATTTTATTTAAACAAATTTTATCTTTTTTAATCTGCAAATCAAGCACTAAAGCACCTGCGTTAAACAACTCAACAAAAGTATTTAGACTTGATTGTTTTAAAAAACCGCTATCTGCATATTTGATTTGTTTGGATTTTAAAATCAAAAGTATAGATTTAGAAGAATTTATGGTAGGTTTTATGTTGCAACCTACCATAAATAGTAAAACTATTAAGCAAAATAGTTTTTTGATAATAAGCCCCTTAGTTTTTCTTAGGCGTTGTCATCATATTAACATACCTACCCTCTAGCATCGGCTCTTTATCCCTATCTGCTATATCTTCTACCATAGGCCAAATTCGCTCAAGCACTTCCTTTCCTGCATCTGGATTTGCCATCTCTCGACCTCGCAAAAATACCCTAAACTTCACATGTTTGCCAGATTCTAAAAATTCTCTAGCGTGTTTTATCTTATAATTTATATCATTTTGAGCAATCTTTACAGAAAGTTTTATCTCTTTTATATCAATCACCTTTTGCTTTTTCTTTGCTTCTTTTTGCTTTTTTTCTTGTTGATATTTAAACTTCCCATAATCCATGATTTTACAAACTGGCGGTTTGCCGTTTGGAGCGATAAGCACTAAATCAAGCCCTAAGTTGTCTGCGTGTTGCTGTGCTTCACTTTTAGATATTATGCCATACTGCGTACCATCATCACCTAAACAACGAACCTCTTTAGCTCTGATGTCATCATTTAACATCACTTCATCTTTTTTACTCAAAAATGTACCTCACTTAATTTTTTATTTATAATTTCAAGCAATTCATCTTGTGTTATGACGGATTGCTCCTTACTTCGCCTGTCTCTTAAGGCAACTTGATTTTGCTCTACTTCCTTATCTCCTATGACAAGTATCATAGGAACTTTTTGTTTTTCTGCTGTTCTTATGCGTTTATTTAAACTTTCATTTTTACTTGAAATCTCCACATCCACTCCAGTTGAACCAAATATCAACTGCTTTAAAGCTCTACAATAAGGCAAATGGCTGTCATTTATTGGCACAATCACTATACCAATCGGGGCTATAAAAAACGGAAACTCACCCATGGTATGTTCTGTTAAAATACCTAAAAATCTCTCAAATGAACCCAAAATCGCACGATGTATCATAACTGGTTGTGCTTTTTCATTGTTTTTGTCTATATAGCTAAGCTCAAATCTTGAAGGTAAATTATAATCAATTTGTATAGTTCCACACTGCCATTTTCTCTTCAAAGCATCAGTTATTTTAAAATCAATCTTAGGACCATAAAAAGCCCCACCACCTTCGTCTATGCCGTAATTTATATTCGATTTATCCAAAGCGGCTTTAAGTGCACTTGTAGCATTATCCCAAAAATCATCATCGCCTATGGCATCATTAGGCTTAGTGGATATCTCCATCTCGTACTCGAAACCAAAACTTTTCATGATAGCATCTATAAATTCGATAATCTCCAAAACATTCTCTTCAATTTGATCAGGCATACAAAAGATATGTGCGTCATCTTGGGTAAATTCACGCACTCTAAAAAGCCCGTGCATCGCTCCACTCATTTCATGACGATGAACTACGCCGTATTCAAAAAACTTAAGTGGCAAATCACGATAACTTCTAACTTCACTTTGATAAATTTTTATGTGTCCCACGCAGTTCATAGGCTTTAAGCCGTATATGTCTGTTTGTTCATCAGTTCCATCGTTTTTATCGCCAATATTTGTAAAGTACATATTTTCTTTATAATGTCCATAATGACCGCTAATCTTCCATGCTTGTGCTTTTAAAATCTCTGGACCACGAACTGGCTCATAACCTCTTTGTCTATGAGCTTTAAAAAGTCTATGTTCTAGTTTTGAACGCATTCTAGCACCATTTGGCAACCAAAGTGCCAAACCAGGACCTACATCATCATCAAAGGTAAAAAGTTTTAAATCTTTTGCTAATTTTCTATGGTCTCTTTTTTTTGCTTCTTCAAGCATTGTTAAATAATCTTTTAAACTCTCTTTGTCCGCAAAGGCAGTGCCATAAATACGAGTTAGCATTTCTTTGTTTTCATCGCCACCTAAATATGCCCCTGAAACACGCAAAAGCTTAAAAAAGTTTAAATATCTCAAACTTGGCAAATGTGGACCACGGCACAAATCTTCAAAATCACCTTGCTTATAAACACTCACATCTCCATCTGGAATGCGTTTTAATACCTCTTGTTTTAAATCATCATCTTTAAATTTCTCTATTATTTCAGCTTTGCTTAATTTATATTTTTCAATCGGTGTTTTTCTTTTAACTATCTCTTTCATTCTCTTTTCGATAGTTTTTAAATCTTCTTCACCTATGGGAGTTTTTACCCTAAAATCATAATAAAACCCATCTTCTATAGTAGGTCCTACGAAAAATTGTACATCTTGGTAAATCTCTTTAATAGCATGTGCCATGAGATGAGCACAGGAGTGTCGTAAAAGTTCTAAACTTTCACTTGAATTGTCAAAAAATACCTCTTTACCACTAAGGCCTTCTGCCTCGTAAGTTTGGGTATCAACTATTTGCCCATTAACATTGTACGCGATTACTTCGCTCATTATATTTCCTTTTTACTGAATGAACTTTCAAACCCTGAAAGAACTAAATACACAAAAAACATCACTTCCGCTTTTTTGTGTTTCATATGGTGATCACGACTGGACTTGAACCAGCGACCCCTACCATGTCAAGGTAGTGCTCTACCAACTGAGCTACGCGATCTTGCAATTTAAAAAAGTAGTATTTTAGCACAAGAATTCTTTTATTTTTCTTTACCTTGATATAATATTTTCAGTTAAATTAGAATTTATTTTAAAAAATTATATTTTTTAAAATAAATTCGCATAAAACTAAAAAAATAAGCTAATATTAAATTTATTTAGATATAATTTCATTTCGTTATTGATAAACGATGGCCTGATAGCTCAGTCGGTAGAGCAGATGACTGAAAATCATCGTGTCGGTGGTTCGATTCCGCCTCAGGCCACCACTTTTGATAAAACATGGTATATTTTTTAAATTAAAAACCCTACTTCCCTCCTCCTTTGGTAGGGTTTTTAATTTTTACTCTAATATAAAATCTAGTTAAAAAATTAACCAACTAACCAAAATCGAAAAAAATATTGAAAATTATTATAATACAGAATTTATGCATTTAAACCATCGTGAACAAACTAGCAAAATAGCCAAAAAAAAACGAAATATAAAATCATGTACAAGATTTTAGGACGCCCATCGTGAGAAATCTGTCTTGAATTTCACTTCATGATATGCAAAAAAATCATCTACAAGTTAAATAATTATAAACAGAAGGTCTTCTCAAGTGTGGAGGATATTTAAAATAAAAAGAGAAATTTCTCAATTCTTTTGGTTTTAAATTTCTCGCTATGACAAAAGTTTTTGAGATGGTGGATTTTTTTTCATCACTTTTACCTAGATTAAAACCTGTTGTCGGACTAAAAACATCAGAACCTTGCAAAGATTTTGATGAGACTGGATTGCTAACAAGTTTGATTTCAAGTTTGCATTTACTTATGCTAAAACTACCTATATTTCGTATTTGTCCACCAAAAACTATACTCTCATTTCTTAATACTCTTTTATGCTTTAGGTTTTCTATTTTTGCTTTTTTTGTATACTTATCAAGCACAAGCATACCAAAAACGCTTAAAAATATAAAAACCAACAAATTAGCAAAAACCATAGCTAAAAGTAATTTTTGGTCTTTTTGTTTAAAGCTAAGATATACCAAAAAACCAAAAAGACAAATCAATATCAATAATACTATGACATGAATTGGCGTAAAATAACTCATCTATAACACTCCGATAAGATTGAAATATTTGTATCTTTTTTTATTTTAAAACCATGTAAAACTATTTTAAAATCGGCACTTTGATTTGTCTGTAAAGCTTTTTTTAGTTCTATGCTCTCTTTTTTGTATGGTTTTATTTTATTGATAAACTTTTTAAGCGAATCTTTAGTATATTTGTGAAAACCTATAGTAATTTTACAAAATTTAAAACTTTTTTTAGAAGTATTTTTTACTTTTCCTTTTAAAATAAAGGTATCTGAAAAACTTAATTGTTTCGTACTAGTTATATTTGCCTCATTTGACCTCAAATTAGCATTAAGAAAATATTTAATTCCAAAAGGACCAATAATAAAAGAACCAAAAACTACCATCAGTAAAATTAATGCCAATAAGGCAAATCTTTTTAAAAGCAAAATAGCTAAACATAAAAATAAAAACGAAAGTAATATAAACCACATGAAAGCTATATAATCAGCTATTTCAAAGTGGTTTATATATGTTATTAGCGAACTTATCGTATGGGCTAACATTTTATTTTAATCATTGAGACACTATCGTTGAATGTTTTTTACTTTTAGTATCTACCCAAATATTTGGGGTTGAGCCACCTGGTGTTAAAAAGATTTGAGCATTATTGTTTTGTTTTAAAGCTTCATTAAACTTACCTTGCACTTCGATTTGTCTAAGCTCAAGCAGGTTTTTACTAAGACTATCTGATATAAGTTTGTTTGCATTGGCTTTTCCGATAGCTTCTATTTTAAGTGCATCTGCTATACCTTTTGCCTCTTTTATTTTAGCCTCTGCTTTACCTTGGGCCACTGTTACGGCTATTTTTGCTTCAAGTTTTGCCTTTTCTTCTTCTTGTTTTTTTGCTTGCACTTCTTCTATTCTATCTTTTATCTTAGGAGGCAAGATAATATCACGAAGTTGCACTGATTCGAGATTGACAGGATTTGCTTTAAGACTTTTTACTTTATCTTCTATGCCTTTATCAATCTCTCTGGCTATATTATTTCTGTTTGTTGGCAACTCTTCAGCAGGGTAGTTTCCGATAACACTTCTAACGACTTCTCTAACAACAGGATTTATTATCTTATCTTCCCATGCTAAACCCCATTCAGCTATAGTGTCTGAAGCTTTTGAAGGGTTAAGTTTATATTGAACTGTTAAATCTATAAGAACGGTTAATCCCCTAGAATCAAGTACAGAAATAGAATTTTTTCTTATAATTCCTGCTCCTTGAATAAGTGCATCACTGCTATCTTCGTTTGAAGAATAATTTACTATTCTAACTTTTGTATCCACAACGATAACCTTTTGAATGCCTGGTACAAAAAAGTGAATACCAGCACCAAGTGGTTTTGGGTCAAACTTACCTGCTGTTACTTTGATACCCATTTGACCTGAAGTAATCATCACAAATGGTCTTGCTAAAGTAAATATCACTGCTATAATAATAATAAAATATATAAGCCCCATAAATTTTCCACCACCATTTTTTAAAAACTGAGGTGGCTCAAAATTTGAAGTGTTGTTTGAATTGTTTGTTCTTTTATTGAAATAATCATTTAAATCTGCTGGCATTTATCATTGTCCTTATCATTATGTTATTTTTAAGTAATGAATAAATAAGCTTTATTCATTACTATTTTTCTTTATATAAATAAAAAAATATAATAGCTAAAATATCTTAAAAATATGCTTTCATGACTGCTAAGCATACAAGATAAAATAGACTCATGAAGTGATTTTAAAGTTTAAGTGATAAAATATCCGCTCCATTGCTTAAATCTACCTCTTCAACCTCGCCTTGATAATCATCGCTCTCTTGTCTTTTTTTCTTCTCTTCTTCAGCATCACTATTGTCAAGCTTAAGCTTTAGATCGCTCGGTTTTGTAGCATTTCTTAGAGCTTCATCTTCTGTAATTATCCTCTGTGCGTAAAGTTCAAGCAAGGCTTGATCAAAACTTTGAGACTGATATTGGACATTTCCTTTACCTTCTTCGATGGCGTCTAGTATTTCATTATCCTTGCCCTCAAGTATCAAAGACTCTATTCTAGCTGTTTTTACCATGACTTCAACAGCAGCCCGTCTTTTACCATCAATCGTCCTTACAAGTCTTTGCGAAATAATTCCTTGCAAAACTGCCGAAAGAGACATTGAGATTCGGTTATGCTCTTCTCCAGGAAACATTCCTATGATACGATTGATAGTCTCTTTTGCATCTACTGTGTGCAAGGTCGAAAGCACTAAGTGTCCTGTTTCAGCTGCATGAAGTGCTGTTTCTATGGTTTCTAAGTCTCTCATCTCTCCAACTAGTATGATATCTGGATCTTCACGAAGTGCCGCCCTAAGTGAGCTTGCAAAATTTAATGCATCTTGTCCTATAGCTCTTTGATTGATAATACAATTATTATCTTCATATTCATACTCTACGGGGTCTTCAATGGTTATGATATGTTGTTTTCTAATTTTATTCATGTGATTTATCATGGCTGCTAATGTAGTCGTTTTACCGCTTCCTGTAGGTCCTGTTACAAGTATCAAACCTCTTGTAGTTTTACAAAGTCTAGTTAAAACAGGCGGCAATTTTAAACTCTCAAAAGTAGGTAAAGAAGACGGAATAGTTCTAAAAACCGCACTTACACCATCAACTTGAAAAAATATATTTACACGAAAGCGATAATCTTTGCTGTATTTATAGGTAAAATCAACACTTTTCTCTTTTACGAGCTCTTGAAATCTAGTTCTTAAAAGCTCTTTAGCTAAAACCAAACCATCATCGTAAGTTATTTTATGATCAGTAAATGAAGTAATAACACCATTAACTCGTCCCCTCACAACTGCACCAGATTTGATATGCAAATCACTTCCACCTCTTTCAACTAAAATTTGAAGATAACTATTTAATTTTTTAGTCATTTCAAAGTCTAATTTACTTATATCAACATCATATTTACTATAATCCATCATGACAATTCCTTATTTTAAAATATCTAAAATTTGCTTAAAAGCTTGCTTAAAAGCTTCCATGCCCTCTTGCATCAGCTGCTCATAAATCTTTTGCATATCTATATTTGCTTCTTGTGCTTGTGTAAAAAAAGTCTCTATCTCTTTATCACTTATATTTGCTTGTGCTTCATTTTTTCCGCTTTGCAAAAAACTATAAATAGTCTTAATAGGAGCTGTGTTTATAGTATTTGGAAAAAGCAATTTTTCAACATAATAATCCTCTTTTAAATCTTTTGACTTAACGCCTGTACTTGCAAACAGACATCTAACATTTGCCAAATCTTCTTGCAAGATAAGTTTATATATCCTAATAGCATTCATGATGCCAAAAGTTGCAGCAGGTAAGCCATGTTTTGTCAAAATGTCATCTAATTTCGTATCGAACCTGCTTACAAATACACTAATAACTGCCTTTGGCAAAGGCTTGTTGCTGTTGGCTTTGATAAATTGTTCATTACCAAGCCTAAACGCCTGTAAGCAATTTTGAGCTTGTTTAGGTGAAAAAATCAAAGTAGCATTTACAGGAATTCCCTCACTAATTAATACCTCCATTGCCTTATAGCCCTCATTGGTAGCAGGAATTTTTATCATGACATTTGGCATATTTATTTGCTCATATAAGGCTCTTCCTTCTTGTATAGTAGCCTCTGTGTCATGAGCTAAAAAAGGATCAACTTCTATACTAACAAAACCATCATCGCCTTTTTTATAAAGTCCTAAAAGTTTATTCGCTGCCGTTTTGATATCTTTAATAGCAAGTGTTTCGTATTTTTCTTTAGGAGTTTTATTGTGCAATTTTTCAATATCATCTTGATACGCAGATGAGGATTTAAAAGCTTGACAAAAGATAGCTGGATTTGAAGTAGCTCCATTTATCACCTCATCGTTTATCAAAGTTTCAAACTCATCATTTAAAAATTGTCTTTCAACAAAATCGCACCACAAAGAAAAATTAATCGATGAAATATACATGTATATCCTTAAATGTGTTTAATTATTTGTGTCAAATCTTTTGTCAATATGTTTATATCGGCTTGTTTTTGTAAAACTCGCTTAGCACAAAATGATATTTTTAAGCCAGATTGCTCAAACATAGAGATATCATTTGCTCCATCTCCTACACTCATTGTCTGCTCTTTGGTAATTTGCAGAATTTCTTGAAGTTTTTTAAGCATAGTACCTTTTGAATGAGAAAACATCATTTCCCCACCAACTTCTCCTGTTAAGATGCCGTTTAAAGCATGAAGTTCATTCGCAAAATAAGCATCAAAACCCAATACCTCTTTAGCATGAGAAGTAGCTAAAGAAAAACCTCCGCTAAAAATTATCACTTTTATATTTTTTTGTTTTAGCTTACTGATGCACTCTTTTGCACCATTGATAAATGGCAAATTTTGACAAATTTGCTTAGCTTTTATAAGCTCTAAGCCCTTTAAGTATTTGACTCGTTTTGTTAAAGATTGATAAAAATTAATTTCGCCTTGCATAGCTTTTTTTGTAATAGCACTTACCTCATCTTCAACCCCCATATGTTTGGCTAAAAAATCTATCGTTTCACCATCCATCAAAGTAGAATCAAAATCAAATACTGCTAGTTTTATCAATGCTAACCTTTATAATGTAAAAAAGTGGGCATATATACCCACTTTTTATTTAGAAATCTCGCTTCAATAAGGCTTCTACTTTTAGTATAGTCAAGATATTGTCAGATCTTTTTCCAATACCATAAATCATACCCTTATCTTTGTGTAAAGTCTCTGGTGGAGGATCAATCCTGCTTCTTTTGATCCTTATAGCTTCTGTTAGCCTATCAATGACAAAACCCGCCACATTATCTTCGCCCCTCATTACGATATATCTAGTTTGTTCATTTTGTCTAGTACTTTCTATGCCAAACTTACTTCTTAAGTCTATCAAAGGAATAACATTTCCTCTTAGATTAAAAACTCCTAAAATATAATCAGGCACACTAGGAACTCTTGTGTATTCAATTGGCTTAATAATTTCTTGAATATTGAGTATTGGCACAGCATACTCTTCTTCACCTACGATAAATCCGACCAATTGAACTACCTCTTCTTTATCTTTAGCATCAGGCTCATTCATCTGCTTTTGTTGTTTTTGGAGAATTTGATTTAATTTTTCACTCATAATTTTACTCCGGTAATTTTAAATTTTTTCTTACTACATTGCCTAGATATTCAGGAGAGTAAGGCTTTGTTATATACTCAGTCATTCCCACTTCAACACCTCTTAATCTATCCGATTTTGAAGTTCTTGAAGTTACGGCAATGAGAGGCAAGTTTTTATATTTAGAATATTTTCTAATTTCACCTGCTAAAGTATATCCATCCATTCGTGGCATCTCAATATCAATTAGTATAGCATCTACTGTATGTTCACCTGATTTTATCATATTGAGTGCTTCTTGTCCATTTGTAGCCTCAACCGTTTGAACTCCTAACGGCTCCATTGCTTTTTGCATAATATTTCTATCCATTTTGCTATCATCAACTATCATGACTTTATAATCAGCCGGAGACTCTTTTTTCTTAGCACTCTCTTCTAGTGATGAACGAATATCGATCTTAATATCCTTAGCCATCTCCATCATAGCAGCTACATCAATAATAAGCGTAACCCTACCATCACCCCTGATAGTAGCTCCAGCAATTCCATCAACACCTTGTAAATAATCACCCAAAGACTTGATAACAATCTCTTCTTGACCCACTAAAGTATCGACGATAACGCCGAGTTTACTTTCAGCAAGACCGATGACTACCACATAAGTTTGCTCACTTCCTTCGAACACTTGTTTAACACCAAAGATATCAGAAAGTCGAACTAAAGATAAAACTTCATCTCTTAATCTTAGTACATTTTTGCCTTCAATCGTGTAAATATCATCGATTGGCACCCTAACAGTTTCAAGTACAGACGCAAGTGGAATCGCATAAAATTCTTCTTGAGCACCCACAAGTAAAGCTTGTATAATAGCCAAAGTTAAAGGAATTTTTAACTTCATGATAGTACCTTTTCCAAGCTCACTATCAATATCTATAATACCATTTAATTTTTCTATATTTGTCTTAACAACATCCATTCCAACGCCACGACCTGAAACATTGGTAACTTTTTTCGCCATTGAAAAACCTGGTTTAAAGATGAGTCCATAAGCTTCTTTAGCACTCATGTTGTCTGCTTCTCGCTCGGTAATCAACTCTCTCTCAACCGCTTTCATTTTAAGCATATCGGCATCAAGACCTTTACCATCATCAGTAATTTCGATTACGATGTGATTTCCCTCATTGTAAGCTTTTAATTCAATCAAGCCTTTTTCTGGTTTGCCCGCTATTTTTCTATCAGCAGCGTCTTCAACACCATGGTCGCATGAATTTCTAATAATATGTACCAATGGATCACCAATCTCTTCAACGATAGATTTATCAAGCTCTGTCTCTTCACCAGAGATGACTAGATCAATTCCTTTTCCTAAATCACGAGACAAATCTCTTACCATTCGTGGAAATTTATTAAACACTTTTGCAATCGGCAACATTCTTGTTTTCATAACGGCAATTTGCAAGTCTGTCGTAACGATTGAAATAGCAGAAACGACTTGATTTAACTCTTCAAGAAATTTTTCACCCTCATATCTCTCTTCGACATCGGCATAAATCTTTAAAAGTCTATTTTTACCCAAAACAAGCTCACCGATCAAGTTCATGAGGTGATCTAATCTTTTAACTTCAACCCTGATAGTTTGCTCAATCGTACTTCCTGCTGACTTTTTAGCTGGTGCATTTTTGACAGGTGCACTAGGTCTTGGTGCGGCAGGTTTTGGTGCAGGTTTTGGGGCTGGAGTTGGTGTAGGAGTTGGGGCTGGAGTTTCACCGCCTCCTTGTTTTTTCGCCTCTCGCCTAGCTTTATCTTCAGCCTTTCTTTGACTTAAAAGTCTTTGTATTTCATTTTCGACCTCATCATCGCTTAAACTACTCACATCTACTTCAGGCTCAGGCTCTTTTGGTGGTTCTGGAGCTGGAGCTGGTTCTGGCTCTGGAGCTGGCTGCGCTGGTGCCTCTGCGGCTGGCGCAGGAGAATCTCCTTCTGAAATCGCTGTTAATCTAGTACAAATGTCTTCTATCTCTATACCAACATCAGTATCATTTTTGTATTGTCTAATTCCTTCAAGCAATGCTTTCATCATATCAATTGATTCAAGTACTACATCCATGATATCAGCAGTAAGCTTAAGCTCTGCTCTTCTTGCTTTATTTAATACATCTTCCATGTGATGAGTTAATTTGGTCAAAATATCAAAATTTAAAAATGATGATGAACCCTTAACTGTGTGTGCAACACGGAAAATTCTATTTAAAAGCTCCAAATCTTCGGGATTTGATTCTAATTCAACCAAATCTTGATCTATTTGTTCTATTAGCTCAAATGATTCAATTAAAAAATCATCGAGAATTTCATCTATATCTTCCACGGCTCACCTCTATTGTTCTACATGATTTTTGATGATTTTTGTTATTTCTTTATAAAAAACACTTGCATCAAACTTTGTCAAATAGGCCTCTCCGCCCGCCTCTTTTCCTCTCATTTCGCTAAAATGGTCGCTAATTGAAGAGTTAAAAACTATAGGAATACTAGAAAATCTTGGATCTTCTTTCATGTTTGCTGCAAAATGAAATCCGTCCATTTGAGGCATCTCAACATCACTTATGATAATTCGAAGCTCTTTAGTTAGATTGTCTCCATGTAAAGCATAAAGTTCATTAAGTTTATTTAAACCCTCTGCCCCATCTTTTGCTTCTACTACCTTTAAGCCCATTTTCTTTAAAGCATCATGGACAAGTCTTCTAGCCGTCATGCTATCATCTAAGATTAAAGCGGTTCCCTTGATAGTTTCTATAGCCGTATCATCAACATCGAGTTTTGGAGTGTAAATTCCTAACTCTTGGACTACACTTTCAAGGTCAAGAATTAGTAAAACTTCGTCATTTTCTATCCTCGTTACACCAGTGATTTGACTTTTATCAAGGCTTCCCATACCAGTTGCAAAACTAGCTGGTTCGATATCGCTCCAACTAATTCGTCTAATTCTTTTTGCCTCATGAACAATAAAACCTATCAAAATATCACTAAATTCAGCGATGATAATACGAGGTTTTACCTTCATCTCTGTTGGCTCTGTAATGCTCATCCATTTTGCTAGATTAACTACAGGAATCACAACTCCTCTTAAATCAAATATGCCTTCTATATATTCAGGAACTCCGGGAAGTTCAGTTAAGTTAGGAATCTTAATAATTTCTCTAACTTTTGACACATTGACACCATAAATACCCTCATACACTTTGTCTTCTTGTTGCTTCATGATGCGAAAATCAACTAATTCCATTTCATTGGAACCAGCTTTTAGCACACTATCGTCAAAGGTTGTCGCCATAGCTACCCCTTAATTTTAGTTTCAGTAATTTTCATACTTTGGTCAAATTGTACAACAAAATAACTTTTATCACACGCAAAACTAGAAAAATTTTGATAAATTATATTTTCATGAGTAAATTTTTGATTTTGATGATAATGACCTTCAAATATAAATTTTACATCAAAAGCCTTATATTTAGGGATTTTTCGACAAATTATATCTTGAAAATTTTTGATTTTGTGATAAAGTTTTTTTCTTTTTTGAGACTGCAAAATACTCCTTGAAATTGCAAAAAAGAGGATATTATTTAAAAAATTTAAAATTTTTAAAGTAATTTTATTTCTAATAATAGCAGTATAAAATCTATAAAACACATCACCAAAACAATCTCCATGAGAGATCAAAGCATTTCCAAATGGAGTTTGAAACAACACTGGTTGACAATAGATGTCAAACACCTTTACATTTTGAAAATATTTGGCTAAATTAAAATCATGATTACCCTCAAAATAGTAAATTTCACACTTTTTAGCCAAATCTTCAAGCTTTTTGACATAAGGTAAAGCAAAATTTTCACTTGCATCAATATTGCCGATAAACAGATCAAATATATCGCCCATCAAAAAAAGCTGACTTACATTTTTGTTTTCAATTTCACATAAAAATTGCCAAAAAAATCTTCTTGCTTCATTCTCATGAGCATCAGCTATAAAAATTGCTCCATCTCGTATCGTTAAAGGCATATTTTTATCTATTCAAACTCAATTGGCTCATATTTTATCGATAAAATTTCTAAATCCTGCTCACCTGAAGGGAGCTTAACATTTACCTCATCACCCTCACTTTTGCCCATCAGTTGTCTAGCTAATGGAGATCCTATAGAGATGAGATTTTTTTCCAAATTGCTCTCTGTGATGCCAACGATGGTATAATGTTTTATATCTCCGCTATCCAAATCTTCAAGCTCTACACTCGAACCAAACCTTACTTTGTCATGAGCATAAGTAGAAGGGTCTATGATTTGCGAATTTGCTAAAAGATTGCTAAGCTCACCAATTCTTGCTTCTATAAAAGCTTGTTTTTCTTTAGCCGCGTGGTATTCGGCATTTTCTTTTAAATCACCATGGCTTCTTGCTATATCGATTTCTTTTACTATATTTGGTCGTTGAACTTGCTTTAAGTCTTTAAGTTCTGATTCTAATTTTTCATAACCATAAATGGTCATCGGTTGTTTTTGATTCATTTTTTTCCTTTAAAAAATTTCGCTGTGGCTACCTAATCGCACACAAGTTATAAGTAAAATATCTTTTTGCTTTTTATAAACCAATAATAAATCTGGCTTCACATGACATTCCCTATATGTTTTAAAATTGCCCTTTAAAGGGTGGTCTTGATATTTTTCCTCAAGCTCCTTTCCCGCTAAAAGTTTTTCTATCACTTCATCTACAAATCTTATATCTTTTGTTTTGGCTATTTTTTTATATTGCTTATCAAATTTTTTAGATGTTTTAAGCTCATACATTCATAGCCTTTTTGTATTCTGCTAAACTTTTATAAACTTTTCCATCTTCTTGTTGCAACTCTTTTTCAAACTTTTCAATCGCCTTTATAACCTTGTCATCTTCTTTTATGATTTGAACATTATGTTTTTTTACAAAAGGACGCAAAAGCACCTCAATAGCTCTTACTATATCTTGATTTACATTCGTTATAGTTATATTCAAAATAGCTCCTCTTTTATTTTTCAAACTAATAAAATCCATCTTTGTGACAGATTTTAAAACTTAATTAAAGTTAATTTTTGATTATACCAAAATCATCTTAGAAACTTCCTTAGCAGAGCCGTGTTTTAAAATATCCCTTAGTTTTTTTGAATTGTCTAAAAACTTTTGTCTGTTAAAATTTTTATACAATCTTAATAAATTTTCTTCATTAACCTCATCTTGCAAAAGTTCTTCATGAAGTGGCGGAAGTGAGTTAAAATCAAAAATAATATTTGCAAGTCCCACATGAGCAAGTTTTACAAATTGTTTTGCGATGAAAAAATCTAGCCATTTTGCCTTATAAACTAGCACAAAGGGAGTGCCGATAAGTGAAGCTTCTAAAGTCGCAGTTCCTGAACACACAAAGGCAAAATCGCTTTTAACTAAAGCATCTTGTGTATTAAAATTTAACTCAAAATCGCTAATATCTCCGTAAATTTCGTCTAAATTTTTGCCTTTAAAAAAACTAGGCACCACCAAAAGTGGCTTAGCGTCTATTTTTTTTGCAACTTGCTTAAAAATGCTCATGAGCTTTTTTATCTCACTTTTTCTACTGCCTGCTAAAAATGCGACAACTCCATTTTTTGTTAAAGCTTGTTTTTGCTCGCTTAGCTCATCTAAAAGCGGGTGTCCGACAAAAGTAGCTTTTATATAAAAATCTTGCTCAAATGGCATGATGGAAGCGAGATTATCACAAAGCCTTTCTACAACTTTCACTCGTTTTTCTTTCCAAGCCCAAACTTGTGGCAAGATATAATAAGTAATTTTTATATTTGGATTTATTTTTCTAATCGCTTTTGCCAAAGGAAGATTAAAGGCAGGAGAGTCGATCAAAAGAACACTATCGCAATACAAACTCATCTTTGCCATTTCATCTATAGCTTTTTTTGCTTTTAATATTTTACTTATCACATCAACAAAACCCATAACACTAAATTCTGACGAACTTAAAAGTGGTTTGCCAAAACTTTCATCATATATACCAAATAATTCATAATCACTAAGTTCGTCTAAAATAGGCCTTAAATGCAAATTTGCAGACGCTTCAAGACAAGAAACTAAAAGTTTAAAGCTCATGTTTTCACCTTTTTTATGCTCATGATAGCAAAAATTTGCCAAAATATTTAATCATGAGCTTATAAAATAAAATTCCCAAACCTATACCTAAACAATCAGCAAACAAATCAAGCAAGGAAAAATCTCGATATGGCAAAAAGTATTGTACGATTTCGATTTGTAATCCGTATAAAAATAAAATGATGCTTTTACTCAAGACGCCTAAGCTTAAATATGCAAAGCTAAGTGCTACAAAAAGGGCTAAAAAAGCTAAAAGATGATTTGATTTGTCCCAACTTAAAACATCAACTTTGATGCTAATTTTCGCAGTCGCTAGATATTGTATGACCACGATCATAGTAAAAAATATTAATTTTGATAAAATGCTAATAAGATTTTTTCTCATGATAAAGTAACTTTTATTTTTTATTTAAGTACAATTTTAACAAATAATTTTAAAAAATACAAAATCTTACTAAAAATATGCTACAATATGACAATTTATTTCAAAAAAAAGGATTATCATGAAATACGATATTAAGTCTCCGATTTTAGGTTTTGAGGATATGAATAGTGTTGAGTTGAGGATTATAGATGAAATGTTCGCGACTATTACTGATACTAACAATGAAGATATCTCTTTGACCTTAGTCAATCCTTACATGTTAAGAGAATACTCTTTTGATATTCCAACAAGTGTAAAGATATTGCTAAGCATCAATGAAAAATCAAAACTTTCTGTATATAATATAGTGCTTATTCAAAATCCACTTGATATGTCATGCGTTAATTTCCTAGCACCGATTATATTTAATGAAGATGAAAAAACAGCAGCTCAAGTTATCTTAGGAAAAGATGCAAATCCTGAGTATAAAATGGTCGAAACAATCAGATCTTTTAAAGACTAAATGGTCGGAGCGACGGGACTTGAACCCGCGACCTCTACCACCCCAAGGTAGCACGCTAGCCAGACTGCGCTACGCCCCGTTAAAGCCTTTATTTGAAAAAATAAGGGCTTTAACTTATCACAAAAAAGCTTAGAAAAAGATTTAAATTTGCTTAGAGTTTGCTAAAGTTATTCACTACTTATTCACAATGTGAATATTTAGGGATTTGACACTAATAGTATCCAACACACATTGTATTTGTTAGTTTTATTTTTTTTTCAAGTGGTTCGGGAGAAAAATAGCAACACTTCTCTATGTAAAGATTAAAATCATAACTAAGACCTAAATCATCATAAAATTTTTTTAAATTAACAAATTTAACCCCTTCTATGCTAAGAATTTGCAATTTTTCATACAATTTTGAATTGTTACTTTTTGTCAAGTGAGAACTAGAAAGCCCCGTAAAAGAACAAAATGCAGAAGATAAAACTAAACCATTTAAATCGCTACACTTATGTAGAGTTTTCTCATATTTTGAAGGAATAGTATTTTTTTGCAAAAAAATACTTCTTGAACCTTCAAAACTAGCAGCTTTTACGCTTTTCCAATATCGATATGCATTAGCAGATATAGTAGCTAATTTACAAAACTCGGCATTTAAAACAAAATCATCTAAAAAATTATTTGCTGATAATGTGAACATTTGCATAAGCGACACCTAATTTTTATTTGTATTATAGCAAATTTAAATCAAAATTACACAATAAAATCCTCAAGCACTAACGCAATAATCAAAAAAAGCGATATATTATAGAACACAAGAGCTAGAATTAGATAGTCGAAATTTCAGATTTTGGAGTGCCAATCGTGGATAACTCGTTTCAAGGGCGGTATAACAAAAAGATAATTGCGTCAATATCAAGATTAAAGCTAACAAATAGGCTATTTGGGTTTAATATTTATTTACAAAATCTAGTATATAATAACCAAAAAATAACATACAAGGAGAACAAAATGGCATTGTACGATAGAAAATCTATCCAATCAACTATGTATCAAGAAGGCGTTGTCGAACAAAGCGAACTTTCAAGTTTTATAAGACAAACTTATCAGCTTTTTGCGGCTTCACTTTTAGCAGGAAGTGCGGGAGCTTTTGTGGGCTTAGAAATGGCTGGAGCTATTTATAGCGTCAGATGGATACTCATGTTTGTAGAGTTTGGATTGTTGATAGGGCTTTATGCAGCTAAAAGAAAAGCGGGATTAAATCTTATTTTGCTGTTTGCTTTTACTTTTGTTAGCGGTTTAACACTAGCACCTATCATAAGCATGTTTTTAGCAAGAGGGGCAGGCTTAGTGGTGGCCCAAGCATTTACTTTGACAACTGTCGCTTTTGGCGGACTTAGTGTATTTGCTATGAATACAAAAAGAGATTTTTCTGCTATGGGTAAAATGCTTTTTATTACACTAATAGTAGTAATTGTTGCTGGATTGTCCAATATATTATTTAAAAGCCCAATACTTCAGTTAATAATCTCTAGTGTAAGTTCAATTTTATTTAGTGCTTTCATACTTTATGATACACAAAATATTATAAAAGGTGCTTACGAAACACCAATCGAAGGAGCAGTTGCTTTATATTTAGACTTTTTAAATCTTTTTATATCTTTATTGCAAATCTTAGGAATTTTTGGCTCAGACGAATAATTCATGGGAGGTTTTACCTCTCATGAATTTAAGTTTTTATCGCATTAATATATTATTTTTTCTCACTTTTAACCAAATTTCAACATTATTTTGCTAAACTTACAAGTTTAATATTAATTATAAGGAATCTAAAAATGACGACAGTTTTATTAGTTGCTCAGTTTGTACTAGCAATCATTTTAACCATAGCAGTTTTATTACAAAAAAGCTCTTCTATAGGTTTAGGAGCGTATAGTGGAAGTAACGAATCACTTTTTGGAGCAAAAGGACCAGCAGGATTTTTAGCTATGTTTACCTTTGTAATGGCGGGACTATTTATCCTAAATACACTTGCTTTAGGCTATATTTACAATAAAGCAGAAAAAAGCTCTTTAGCAGAACAGATACAAAAAGTAGTACCACCATCAGCTGAAAAAAATACAAAAAATGCACCAAAAGCACCAGCAGCACCAAAAGTGGTCGTACCAGCTAAACCAACATCTGATACACCAAAAAAAGATACAAATACAAGCAAATAAAGGAAAGTCATGTTAAATGCTATTTATGAAGAACAAAAACTCCACTCACAAAATGCTTTAGAAGCTTTAAAAAGAGATTTTACAACACTTAGAAGCGGAAAAGTTTCAACTGCTATTTTAGATAATGTTAGCGTAGATTATTATGGCACAAAAACTCCACTAAATCAAGTAGGAACAGTTTTGGCTACTGACGCTACGACCATCACTATAGCTCCTTGGGAAAAGCCTATGCTAAAAGAGATAGAAAGTGCCATTCAACAAGCAAACATAGGAGTAAATCCAAACAATGATGGTGAGAGTATAAAGCTATTTTTTCCGCCTATGACAAAAGAGCAACGAGAGCAAAGTGCTAAACAAGCAAAAGCTTTTGGAGAAAAAGCTAAGGTATCGATTAGAAACATAAGAAAAGATGCGAACGATAAGGTCAAAAAGCTTGAAAAAGATAAAGAGATCACAGAAGATGAGAGCAAAAAAGCTCATGATGAGGTCCAAAAAATAACAGACGATAATGTCGCTAATGTTGATAGGCTAGTTAAGGATAAAGAAATAGAACTCATGAAAGTTTAATAGGCAAAACAAAAAAGATAAGCTTTGCAAACTCTACCGCTACAAACCATAGCTTTATTTGTTTGCGTACTAGTGATGCTTTTAAGTCTTTATTTTAAGCGGAGCAACTCTATGTTTTTAGCCTCTATCTTTTTTGTTTGGCAATTTGTCTATATTTTCAAACAATCCATCTCTGTCGCACAATATCACTTAAGCCTTAGCATATTTATACCCTTAAGCTTTTTATTTATAGGATTGCAGAAAGAAAAGGGTATTTACAATAAAAGTGGATTTTCAAAACTCATACTTAGCATTGTTATTGTTATTTTAAGTTTTGCCTTAGCTCACTCAAAAACCATTTTGCTTTTTACTTTATTGCCTTTAGTTAAACTCAATTTTCTACCTATAAAATCGGTTAATGATACATTTTTATTGCTTTTTATCTTTACGCTTTTGATGTATATCATAGCATTTATAGTAAAAAAAGAGATGAAACTTTTAGCATTTTTAGTCTCTTTTTTATTTTGTTCTGTACCATTTTTATCATCAAAACTCTTTCATGAAACTCCGCTTTTTTTAGCACTTGGTACGGGAATATTAGGCATTAGGCTCATACGAGAAGCCTATGAAATGGCTTTTATTGACACTTTAACACAAATACCATCAAGAAGGGCATTAGACGAATACGCTCAAGGCTTGACCCCGCCATATAGCCTTTGCATGGTAGATATTGACCATTTTAAAAAATTTAACGACACTTATGGTCATGATGTGGGAGATGAAGTGCTAAGATATGTAGCAAAAGAGCTTCAAAAGATCAAAGGCGGTGGCAAAGCCTTTCGCTATGGAGGAGAAGAATTTACCATTATTTTTGCAAATAAATTAAAATTTCAAGTCAAACAACATTTAGAACAAATCAGAGAAAATATAGCACAAAAAGGCTTTAAACTCAAACAAAAAACGACAAAAAACAAGACAAATGATAAAAGCGTAAATCTCACAATCAGCTTAGGAGTATGCGATAGTGAAGATGCAAAATACATATATGACATGTTCATTTTAGCCGACAAAGCCCTATATAAAGCCAAAGAGGGTGGGAGGAATTGTCTAAAAATGCACTAAGAGTTTCAAAAATATATATCATGAAATAAAAATATTAGTATGAATATTTTATGCTAAATTTAAGTTTATTTGCTATACTGATATCTTTTAAAAATCAAAGGAGATTCATGATTAGATATATTATAACCTGTATTATTTTTCTAACACTTAGCAATTTTTTAAATGCTTCTACTCTTAAATTTTATCAACTTAAAAATCTTAAGCTGGTTAAAAAAGTAGCTTTGAAGTACCCAAACAAACAGGGAAAAACTTTAGAAGATACGGCTATGTCGATCTGTCTTACAGAGACAAACGCAGGAAGAGTAAAGATAGGAGATGTGAAAAAAAACGATCCAAATATTTTTAAATCATCGCTTGGCATCATGCAAGTAAGAATGCAAACAGCTCGTTTTATAGCGAAAAAATTAAAACTCAAAGAGGTGCTAAAATTAAGCGACACAGAGCTCATGAGTAAACTTTTAAGCGACAATGAATTTAACGCTAAAATTGCTATTCAATACCTAGTATGGCTAAGCAATAGGACAAAAAATCACTTCACAGCCATAAGCAGATATAATGGCGGAAACATAAACTACCCTTACTACAATCGCGTCATGCAAAACATGAAAAAATTAAAAAAGAACAATCTCATAAATGACAAATCTTTATGAAATGCGTAGGGAGTATATGCAAAAATCCCTAGACGAAAGTGAAGTCAAGTCTTGCCCTATGAAGCAGTTTGAGTGTTGGTTTAGCGAAGCGGTGGATTCTAAAATCCCCGACGCAAACGCTTGTACTCTGGCTACTTGTGGGGCTGATTTGATGCCTGATGCGAGGATTGTTTTACTAAAAAGATATGACAAAAATGGCTTTATTTTTTTTACAAATTATGAAAGCAAAAAATCTCATGACTTAAAGCAAAATCAAAAAGCATGTATCAATTTTGCTTGGATTGAACTTGAAAGGCAAATTCGCATAAATGGAGTTGTCACAAAAATCCCCAGACTCGAGTCTATGGCGTATTTTGCCACAAGAGATAGAGGCTCACAACTAGGTGCTTGGGTAAGCAAGCAAAGCAAACTCATCGAATCAGCAAAAGCCCTGAGAATGCAAGTGCAAAAAATGAGTGAAAAATTTAAAAATAAAGAGATTCCATTGCCCGATTTTTGGGGTGGGTATAGACTTGAGCCTATGCGTATAGAATTTTGGCAAGGACGAGAAAGCAGACTTCATGATAGAATTTTATACTCCAAACAACAAGATACTTGGAGTATATCTCGCCTCGCCCCTTGATTTGATTATTTTATAAACTCGACAATGCTTGAAATCGGCTCTCGAATTTGAGGTGATTGAGGCTTTATCCTATATCCAAAAGGAAGTATCAAAGCTAGTTGCATCTGTTTTGTGTCAAGCCCTAAAATCTCTTCGACTTTTTGCTTGTCAAATCCCTCTATCGGGCATGAGTCTATGCCTCTAATAGCAGCTGCCATCATCATATTTTGTGCAGCTAAATATGTCTGACGAGCTGTCCATGAATAAGTTTTTTCGTCTATGCTTAGCGTATCTTTTAAGTGACTAGCGTAAAGCTTTAGATAGCTTTGCTGTTTTTCCTCACTCCTATTGCCCCGCTTTATCCTGCTTTCAACGATGCCCTCTCCAACTCTCGCACCACCAATGTGGCACAAAATGACGATCAAATGTGAGCAAGTCGTGATTTGAGGCTGATTCCAACAATGTGGTCTTATGTTAGCTTTTAATTCTTCGTTTGTGATGACTAAAAATTTCCAAAGTTCCATGCCAAATGATGATGGGCTTTTTCTTCCTGCTTCAAGGATAAATGCCAAATCCTCATCGCTTATCTTTTTTACCTCATCAAACACCTTGCAAGCGTGTCTAAAATCCAACGCTTCGCTAAAACTTTTTTCCATAATTTCTCCTTTAAATTCTCTTTTTTAGCACATGCAAATACTCATATGTGCTATTTGCTTTGTGATTTCTATTTTGAGCTTTATCAGCACGAAACCGTTGATAATGCTTTTTTTTCAAATGATAAGTACCATATTTTTGCATGATATCTCTAGTTTGTTCTTCGCTCAAAAGCCCTTCATTGTTGTAACTTAAAAAGATATATTTAAAATTTGCATTTTTGATGAGACAATCAAACTCATGAGCTACAATTTGCTTTTTGCAATAATTTGATCGATTGTATTCTCTTAGCCCTGAAACGCCTTTTGGTGTGAAATCATCGTATTTTGCGATGGTATTTAGCAAATGATAATTTGCTCCATATTGACGCTGATTATAAGGAGGATCGAGATATAAAATATCACCACTTATCTTTTTTATAAGCTCATTACTATCTTCACAATGGACTTCATGAGAGCTATTTGTAAGCTCAAAATTTGCAGACTCTAAGAGTAAATCTTTTTTAGCACTTGCTTTGACATGCTTTAAAAATGCTCCATAAACTGAAGCCGTATTTGCTACCTTATCGGCACTCTCAATCAGTGAAGCCAAAAGAAAAAAATATATTTTTTCGTCAATTTTTTTCGTTTTTTTCCACTCTTGAATTTTGAGGCGAATAGCATCTATCTTTTGACCATTTTCATCACTAAAATACTGCCTCCCGCTCCCACTTCCATGACAATAGTTTTTAAAAATAAACCCATCATAACTCAACGGCAAAGAGTTTAACTCCTCAATCAACTCGTGTTGATTTTCAATCTTCTCATGATTTTCGATATAATTTTTATTTAAAACAAAGCTATAATATTCTATATCGTTAGCGATCACCTTTTTTACATGTGATTTAAAAGTTCTACCAACTATACTAGTGCCTGCAAACATATCACAAAAGATTTTATCACTCAAATCATGTCCAACAACTTTTCTTATTTCTTCGTATATCCATGACGAAAGTTTGAGTTTTGAGCCTATGTAGTTCATGAAGCAAATTACAACATTGTCTTGTTATATAAATTATCAAAACTTTTAATTGTATCATCACTCTCGGATAATTTCCTCAAGCATTCATCATTGTATTTTATCTCCAAATAATAAACTACACCTGTCTGCTTATTTCTAAAAAGCAAATCTATATCATGCGTAAAATAAATTATTTCACCATTACCTTCTTTATTATTTTTAAATATCTCTTTTTGCAATAAAACAAAATCTGTTTCCAGTTCAATATTGCCATCAGTTTGACATTTTGTAATATAGCTATCTATTAACTCTTCATTTTTAGATAGCAATGAAAATTTATTGCTTTTTTTACCACTATATTGCTCTATTATCTCATATCGGTCCTCGTTTGCAATTAAATTTTTCATTAAAATTTCTATGAAGTTATCAAATTGTATATTCATACTTTGTAAAATACCACCTAATATACGATATTTAATGGGAATAAAATGCAATTTTTTATTATGCCTTTTTGCCAAGCTCACAATTTTATTATCATTTGCACATTTTTGTATAATTTCAATTACACTTTGATTGATAAGCATCTTTATATCATCTCGCACTTTTACCTCCTTGATAAATATACCTTAAATTATCTAAGGGAATAAAACTATTTTCGTACCTAACATAAAAATAACTCCAGCCATTATGGTTTGCTTTATTTAAAATTTTAGCACTCATTTTATGGATTGACAATATTTCATTATCAAAATCCTGAACATTGCCATTTTCTAATACTTTGCATTTTTTATCTCTTTCAATACCGATATAATTTCTACCGATTTTCTTTGCAACCGCTCCAGTAGTACCTGTTTCAAAAAAAGGATCTAAAACAATATCATTGGGTTTTGTTGCAGATAAAATAATCTTATTTATTTCTTGCATTGTGTAATCTTTTATACTATTATTTTGTAGATATTTTACCCCAAAAGTGTAAAAATAGGCTTAAATTTTAAAATTCTAGTTTAACTAAAATCATGATGTTTTTTTAGTTTTTGGTTTTTGGTTTGATTTTTTACAAATACTAATATTTATAAATAAATTTTAAATATTAATAGAAAATAAAAATGTATTAAGAAGAATTATTATATAATCAAAATCCTTGTTTTTTTGATACAAGAGATTTTATAAAAGGAGTTTTCATGAAAAACTTATCTTATGTTGCCTGTATTTGTCTTGGGCTTAGTACGACATCGTTTGGCGATGAGCTTATAAAAAAGGCTTTGGACGCTGGGTTAAAACCAATTCCAACTACTCAAGCAGAGATAAATAAGCTTACAAACAATGCTTCAAATCCTGCCACAAAAGAGAAGATAACATTGGGCAAAAAGCTATATTTTGACCCTCGTCTTTCAAAAAGTGGCCTCATATCGTGTAACACCTGTCACAATCTAGCTTTAGGTGGAGTTGATGGCATCAGTGCGGCCGTCGGTCATAAATGGAAAGAAAATCCACACGGACTAAACTCTCCGACGGTGTATAATTCGGTTTTAAATAAAGTGCAATTTTGGGATGGAAGAGACCCACACTTAGAAGCTCAAGCTCAAGGTCCAATACAAGCAGGTCCAGAGATGGCGGCACCAAAAGAGTTGGTCGTAAAGCGAGTAACCTCAATTCCAGAATATGTAAAAGAGTTTAAAGATGCCTATGGTAACAAAACAAAAATTGATTTTAAACTTATAGCTGATACGATAGCAGTTTTTGAAAGAACACTTATCACTCCGTCAAGATACGACAAATTTTTACACGGAGATAAAAATGCTCTTAGTAAAAATGAGAAAGAGGGCTTAAATCTTTTTATCGATAAAGGTTGCGCAGCCTGTCATAACGACATAGGACTTGGTGGAACTATGCAAAGTTTTGATCATAAAAAATATGATTTTGCAAAGGGCGATTTTAAAGGAAATAAAGATGGTCTTGTTAAAACTCCAACCCTAAGAAACATAGCTCAAACTGCTCCTTATTTTCATAATGGAAATATTTGGGAACTTAAAACTGCCGTTAAGCAAATGAGCAAAATACAACTAGGGCAGAAAATTAGCGATGATGATACGGATAAGATTATTACATTTTTGAAATCTTTAACAGGTAAAAAACCAGAAATTATCTATCCTGAACTTCCAGCTAGTACAGATAAAACCCCGAAACCAAATATAGACTAAATTTATATTGTTACCACTTCAACGCCACTATCTTTTACATAAAAAAGATAGGCGTTGATTGTTTTTGTGCTAATGTTTTGAAGAGCTTTTTTGTAAGTTGTTACCTGCTTGATATGTTCGTCATGAATATTGTTTGAAGTTTTGTAATCAATTATTATAAACTTATTTTCTCTTTCTATAAGCAAGTCAAGTTGTTTTCTTTCGCCATTATATAAAATAGCTTTTTCTTTGTAAATTTTGCCATTTGAAACTAAGCTTTTAAACTTCTCATGAGCAATTAGCTCATAAGCTTTTGCGAGGACTTTTTTAGTATTTACAAAATCGCTATATCTATTTTGAACCCCTATAAATGCTCTGCTTAGTGCAGGTTTATTAAAATCGTTTGTTAGTTCTAACAGATAATGAAACGCCAATCCAAAATAAGTCGCCTCTAAGTCATGATGTGTGTCCTTTTGTGTTTTTTTACTATCTTGAAAACCAAAATTTTGAATGGCTTGAAACACTTTGACTTTTTTCGTTTGCCTAGTTTGCTTTGAAGGTATCAACTCGCCTTTTTTAAAATCAGCCAAATCCAAAAAATCCAAAGTAGAATTTTTAGATTTTTTAATCACTATCAAGCTATCCTCTGCTCTTGTAAAAGCTACATACATAGCATTAGTCAAATCAATTTGATTTAAGGCTTTGTCTTTTTGTTTAGCTATCCTATACTCTTCATCGACAAATTCGCGATTTTTCATTCTAATAAAGAGCTTTTTTAGCCGTTCGTGCGAATATTCAAACAAAAATGAATCGTTTTGATAATTTGGTCTTCCTAATTTGTCTAAAACAATAGTATGCTTAAACTCTAAGCCTTTTGATTTGTGAATGGTAAGTACTTTTATACCCAAATTTTGGGTGTTTTGCGATGGTTCGTTTAGTTTTTTTAAGCCAAATAATAAAGACTGAATATTATCATACTCTTTTGAAATTTCTACAAATCTCAACACATCAGCATCAACACTAAGGTGTAAGATTTTAATAGCTTCTAAAAGGATTTGCCCTATTGGTTTATTAAAATTACTTATCTTTTCTTGCAAACTTTCCTCAAAACTTCTACCTAGTAAAACAAGGGTATTTTTTTCGCTAATTTTATAACCAAAATAGCTAAATTTCAAAAACTCTATCAGCGTTTTTACTTTTAAAGTTTGCTTTAAAGGTTTTGTGCTTTCTATGCTCACTTGTAGCTTAGGATTTTGCTGATTTATGTACTCTTTTATGTTCTGTGCGTCTGTATTTGTATGACAAAGTATGGCAATTTCATCTAAATTTATATTTGATTTGAGTAAAAAAGTGATATATTCGTATGTTTTTTCTAGTAAATTATCATCTGTCAAAACCTCGATGAAGCCTTGATTTTGATTTTGTTCTTTCACTTTTTGGGGTTCAAAGTCTGCGTATTGCTTGGCAAATGTTTCATTTACAAATGTGACTAAATTTCCTTTACTGCGATAGTTTGTCTTAAGCGGATCAATTTTGACATTAAATCGTTTTGCAACTGCATTAAAAAGCTCTTTACTTCCGCCTCTAAAACGATAGATTGATTGTTTTGTGTCGCCTACATAAAAAAAGCTTTTATCCTCTTTTGTACCTGTTCCTGAAGCGATTTCGGTGATGATGGGCTCTAGTATGTCAAATTGCACTATGTTGGTGTCTTGAAACTCATCAATGAGCAAGTGTTCGATTTGGCTATCTAACCTAAAATAAAAAAAATCATTACTAATGCTATGTCTTAAAAGTTCATGAGTTAAAAATGAAATATCACTAAAACTTAATTCATTTGTTTGAAGAATTAAATCAAATTTAACTCGTTCGTAAAGTTTAAAAAGCTTAAAAATTTGCCCTAATATATACTCTTGCTTTTGCTTACAATACTCACAATACAAACTTTGCAACTCTTTATATAGCTTATCTAATCCATCACTTTGGTATTTTGCATAAGTTCTGTTATTTAGGGCTTCTAGCTTCCAAAAACTTTTAGCTAAAAGCTCGTCAAGATTATTTGCCATAAAAGTATTTATAGTTCTTTGCGGTGCATTTTTATCGCTTAAATATAAAGATATCTCTTTAGCTTTTGATAAAATTTTGTCATCATTTGGATAGGATTTATTTGAGCTAATATCAAATGTAAGCTCTTTGCTTTTTTCATATAAGGATATAAAATAGTTAAAAATATTATCTACACTTTTTCGCTCATAAATCATAAAATCCATCATGGAGTTAAAATCTTTTTTATTTCTCATGAGTGTTTTGATAAACAACTCTTCAAGCTTGCCATCAAAACTCACATCAGTGGGCGTAAAATCTGGCATGATACCTAAATGAAGCGAAAATTTTCGTAAGATCTTAGCAAAAAATGCATCGATGGTTTGAATGTGTAAGTTTGAGTTTAAAAATCTCTGTGCGATTTTTGGTCTGCTTGATAGGATTTCATCTTTACTTTTATTTGTGAGTTCGCAAATATCGTTTAGCTCACTTTTATTTTCAAGCTCTTTTAAAGTTGAAAAAATTCTCTCTTGCATCTCATTGGCTGCTTTTTTTGTAAAAGTCAAAGCTACAATTCCACTTGGATTTGCCCCTAAAAAAAGCAAAGATAGATATCTCACGCTTAAAGCATAAGTTTTGCCACTTCCCGCACTAGCTTGCAAGGCTAAAAGCTTATCCATCGTCTTTTCCTAATAGTATATGGTAAGGAGAATAGGCACATTTTTGCTCTTTTCCATCTGCATAATCAATAGATTTTTGAGATTTTAAATCTGCAAAAATTTGCTCTAAAAGCTTTAATGTTTCTTCTAAATTTTGCTCATAAAAAATTTCGCCCGTGTTTAAATCATAATATCCAACTTTAATAACTTTACCCAATTTTTGTGCTAAAAGATAGTAAAATTGCAACTGAAAATCTATCTTGTTTTCTAATTTTTCGTTTGGAATTTTTCCGCTTTTATAATCAAGCACACAAAGCTCACCCTTGTCGTTTATGTCGATTCTATCAATTTTTCCATATATTTGTACGCCAAAAGCTTCATGATACATAATATTTTCAAGCTTATAAGGTTTCCAACCTTGAGCAAATCGTTTTATCTCACCATTACAAAAGCCGACAAGTTTTCGTTTCCAAACCTCTTTTTGTAGATGCCATAGAGATTTTTTATGCTCTTTTTCATCAAGAATATCGCAAAGTTTTTTATGTAAAGTTTTTGCATCATCAAAACCATCATGACTTTCATATAGCTCTTTTAAACTATCATGTAAAAAAATTCCAACATCATTTGTCGATAAATCATCACTAGGGATATCTTCATCTTCGATGTGTAAAATATATTTAAAATAATATCCCATTTTGCACGATAAAAAATGTTTCAATCTACTTGCAGAAATCGGACTATCAAAAAGTGTATTTTGCCTTACTAGATGCTCACAGATAAATCTTGACTTGCTTTCATGAGGCATAAAAAGAACCGAATAATACGAACTTTCATCAAAATAATCGTCATGATTTACTTTAAAAGATTGTAAAAATCTTGATGGAATTGAAGTCTCATTTTGCACACAAGAGATAGCAACTTTTTTAGCTTTATTTATGATTTGAGTGTAAAAATATCGTTGCAAATCTTCTCTATCTTTTAGACTTGGCAAGTTTGCAAATGATCTTATTTTTGAAGATAAAAACATATCTTTTTGGCTAAATTTTGGCACAAATTCGTCATTAAAATCTATGATAATCAAGCCCTCATATTCCAAACCTCTAGTCTCTAAAATCCCTAAAGTGGTTATCTTTCCACCCCTCACATCGTCTAAACTTTTTTTAGATAATCGCTGCAAAAAAAGTTTATAGGCTTGATAAAAGCTAAGCTTTATTTGATTTAAAATAAGCTTTAAATTATATAATTCCTGTTCAAAAATAAGTTGCATTTGAGATGAAAATTCAAATTCAAAACTATCCAAAAATGATTTAAATTCTTCAAAATTAACGCTTTTATCTTTTATTTTCAAAAACCCTTCTAAGTGATTGGTTAATTTATGATATGATATAAGTTCATGACTTAATTCATCATTTTGACTTAAAGCTTGACTTAAAACCTGCAACATAACATACTCTTTACTTTGTTTAATGCTAAAACCCATAGCAAAATTTAAATTATTTGAACTATCAAAAGCTTTTAAAAGTGGCACAAAGCTTTCATCTGGTAAAACAATGGCTATGTTTTGTGGTTCTATACCCTCATCTACAAACTCTTGAATTTTTGTAAAAACATAAGGAATTTGCAAGCTTCTAAGCGAAAAACTCTTATACGATATATCATGACATATTTCATTATCGCCCAAAATTTCATACGAATTTAAATTTAGATTAAATTTTATTTTTTTATCTTCTTTAATATTAAAAAGCTTTTTCATTTTAGTATTGTAAATATTTGTGCTTAAAATTATATCGACTTGCTTAGTTTGTGAAATTTGCTTGAAAAGATTAAATTCAAAACTATTTAAAAAACCATCTAAATACAAACAAATCCTATCAAATCTAGCCAAATAATCGTAATTTATCTCATATAAATTTGGCAGAGTAATAGCATCATAATAGCCTTTTTGAGTAAGTAAAGTGGTATATTTTTCTAATAAAGTATTTAAAATATCTAAATGTTCGCTAAATTCTGCATAAACATCAGCATTTTGCAAATCTAAACAACTTTTTTGCTCCACTGCCAACTCTTCAAAAAACCTAAAAAGATACGAACTATTTGACAAAAAAGATAAAAATTCTTGAGGAATATTTAGTTTTTTAAAATTATCAAACCTGCAAGCTTTTTGCATGATTAAAATTCGTATATCCTCACAAGCTTTTGTAAGATTTAAAACAATCAAAATCTTTGATTCAAAATCAGCTATGCTCATGGCATCAGGAAGTAAAGAATTTTGCTCAAAAGATGAGTAAAATTTTCTTACTAAACGATTTGTTGAAAAGATATGAAGCGTCAATTTAAAACTGCTATTTCATGTTCGGCAAAACCCTCAAAATCATCTATTTTGATTTTGATTTTATACTGCCATCTGCCTAATTTTTTAAATACAACATCTTTTAAAATATATTTTCCATCAAACGATTTATTGAGCTTAAATTCTTGATTTAGTCTATTTGTCTCTGGTCTTGTAAGGACAAATAAAATATCTGCATTTTCGACTATTTTTTGTGTTTTGAGATTTTCAATACTAAAACTGATGTCGGTTTTTTGGTTTAGTTTTGCATTAACATCTTGATAAGTAAGTTTGAAATTTTGAAAAAATTCTTTTTGTTTTTTCATGATAGTATTTATATTTCTATCAACTTGCTGGTATTTTTCTAGATAAAAACTATCCATTTCCACCGGATTGTTTAAAGCAATTTTAATAGTCCAAACGCAAGCACCGACAATTAAAAACATCGAAAATATAATCGCATGAGGCCAATATGTTTTTTTAATTCTTTTCTCTTCCATTGCTTCTCTTTTTTCTAAAATATACATACATTACAAGTGAAATAGTAGCCAAAAAATAAAATATCATTTTTACAATCAAAATCACACTTTTATTTGCACTACCTATGCTTGAATTTAGCTTTATATTGTAGCTATTTGCGATTTGATCGACTATGTCAGCATAACCATTTAATATGGCGGCTGAATATTTATCTTCACCTTTTTTATCACCTAAAATTGGAAGTATCGTACCTTTAAGCGGATAAGGACTAAGTACCCCATCTCGATCAAAACGCTTAAGCATATCAGCACTCGCTTTAATATCAACTTGTTTATCATTTCTTGCCAATGATAAAAGAATATAAGGAGATTTGAAATCTTTTGTTATATTTGCCTCATAAGTTACAAGTTTTACTTTATGCAAAGATTTAATTGCTAAAACATAAGTATTCACGCCTGTTTTTTGCTTAAGTTCAGCACCCATAAGTTCGATTTGCTTAACTGCTCTTTTATCAACTATATCTTCATTTTTTATAAAAACTTTTGAGTGAGCATTACAAGTAAGAAGTATAGCCCCAACAAGGAGACTATACTTTGATTTTAACCTTTTCATTATCCGACAAAAAGGTGATTTGGAGTTAGTACCGAGTACGCCATTAAAACTGCTAAAACAACCAATAATAGTGTTATTATTTTCTCCATTACTGCTCCTTTGAGAGTATAATTTTGTGTTTAGCATTATCTTTACTATTCATTTGAAGCTCCGATGGTTTAACCAATTTGTAAGGCTTATCCATAACACTTTGTTGAGCTACAATTCCCCACCAAGTAAGTCCTGCTAAAATACTTAATAACAAAACGGTTGCTATTAACATACCTGTTATTCCACTTAATGCAAATATGTGTCTAAATTTATTTTCTTCCATTGTATCTCCTTATTTAGACATTGCTGGTAAAGATGTTACAAAAGTACCGACAGCTTTTTTCTGTACTTGAGTTAAAAGCCCGTTATTGAAATTAGGCATTTTACCAATAAAACCATTCTTGCCATGATTTAATACGCTTACAACAAAATCAGCACCACCATATGTTGTTAAATCAGGTGCCATTTTATTCATACCTTTTCCATCTTCTCCATGACAAGCAGCACAATTATACCATAGCTCCTTACCTTTTGCAACAAGATTTGGATTGTTTGTATGTTTAATAGCACTAACTTCTTTTGCCACATAAGCAGCAACTGCTTTAGCATCTTCTTTATTTACTACTTTTTCTGGCATATTTGGAATTTCAAAGCCTAAACCTTTTGAGCCGTTTATAATTGTATTATAAATTGCCTCTTCGGTTCCCCACTGAGTTAAATCAGCTGCTTTTCCATTTATACCATCAGCAGTAATTCCATGACAAGGTGCACATTGCACTAAAAATACACCTTCTCCCATCTCTTTTAATACTTCTTTTGATGGGTTTGACCACTCACTTTCAAATTTATTATTGTAAGCTTGTACCTCTTCATTGTATTCGCCAATTTGCGAATACTGACCTAGAGGATAACCCAAGAACATATACCAAACTGCCCAAACAATCAAAACGATAAACATAACAGCCCAACCAATAGGTAGTGGGTTTTTATATTCTTGCACTCCGTCCCAATTATTTTCTGCTAGTTCACCTTTAGCTTCATCATCACGCATCTGCTTTATGTATTTGCCAGCAACAAACATCGTTACTAAAACGATGACAACTGCACCGACAATGGAAAGCATATTGACATTATCGCTTAAGTTAAAAAAACTTTTTTCCATCTACTGCTCCTCTTTTTTGTTAGCATTTTTTTCGTCTGTGATATTAGCCTCAATAAGACGATCGTCAATCTCATCATCTACAGCAAGATTACCGTATTGTTCGTAATTTCTCGTTCCTACCCTCTCTGCTTTATACAAATGGTAAATGTATCCATATAAAATAGCTACCAAAAATGCAACAAAGAAGAAGTAGCCATAGGCTTGTAAAGTCCTAATTGTTTCCATATCCACAGACATATCCTTATTTTAAACTATTTAAGTATGCGATTAAAGCAACAATCTCTTTAATTTCGCCATTTTTAAAAGCCGCCTTAACTTCTTCATCTTTCATGGATTCAACTATTTTAGCTGCCTCTTGATAAGCTGCTTTTTTAGCGTCTTCCCATTCTCCAAGTTTTGGCATACCTTTTTTATCATAAGGAACATTAAATACTTTTTTCACAGTAAATGCTTCTGCCCAAGCAGTCTCTAAATCAGCATTTGATGTAAATGTCTGCTTGTAAGCTGGCATGATAGACGCAGGTACAACAGAAGTTGGCTCTTTTAAATGCTCTTCATGCCAATCAGTTGTTCGATAATTTCCTACCCTCATTAAATCAGGTCCAGTTCTTTTTGAACCCCATAAAAAAGGTCTATCATAGGCAAACTCACCACTCTTAGCATAAGCACCATATCGATCAGTTTCTGATTTAAATGGCCTAATTAATTGCGAATGACAAGCATTGCAAGACTCTTTTATATAAACATGTCTTCCTGCAAGTTGCAATACTGTATATGGTTTTTTACCCTCTATCGGTCTTGCATTTTCAGCAAAGTGAGGTAAAATCTCAATAAGACCTGCATAAGATATAACTAAAAATACTCCTACCGCGAAAAAGAACGGATTTCTTTCTAACCAATGAAACATTTCTCTCTCCTCCTTTTACGCTGCCATAGGCGAAGCATTATGAGGTTCTGTGTCAAGTTGCTTTGCCGACATGGATTTAATAATATTATAAACGAACATAAAGAAACCTATCACATATAACAATCCACCAGTAGCTCTGATGATGTAATATGGGATTAAAACAGTTACTGTATCGATAAATGAATAAGCTAAATTACCAAATTGGTCAGTTGCTCTCCACATCATACCTTGTGTAATTCCCGCAATCCACATACTTGAAAAGTACAATACAATTCCTGTTGTTTGAAGCCAAAACTGAGCTTCGATAAGTTTTTTGCTATAAATTTCTCTTTTGAAAAATCGTGGCGTCATGTGATACATAGCAGCCATAGTCATAAATCCTACCCAACCAAGTGTTCCGTCATGAACATGTCCTGGAATCCAATCTGTAAAGTGAGCTAATGCATTTACTGATTTGATTGATTGAATTGGACCTTCAATTGTAGCAAACATATAAAAAGTTGATGCTAAAATCATTAGTTTTATAATAGGATTTTCTCTTAGCTGATGCCACTCACCTTTCATTGTCAAAAGCATGTTTATAGCACTACCCCAGGAAGGCAAAATCAATACTACAGAGAAAATTGATCCCATAGTTTGCATCCAATCTGGAACTGTTGAATATATAAGATGGTGTCCGCCTGCCCATAAATAAACAAACATTAAACCCCAAAATGAAAGCAATGAAAGTTTATATGAAAATACTGGCTGACCTGACTCTTTTGGTAAGAAGTAGTAAATTTGCGCGATTATACCAACAGTGAAAACAAATGCAACAGCATTGTGTCCGTACCACCACTGAACTAAAGCATCATTTGTTCCCGCGTACATGGATACTGAGTGATACCATTTACCCATTCCTGAAACAAAGTAAGTTGGCACTTCCATGTTGTTAAACAGATAAAGCATAGCAACACCTAAGAACGTTGCAATGTAATACCACATAGAGATGTATAAAGATTTTTCTCGTCTAATTCCAATTAAACCAAAAATACTCATACCCCATAAAACCCAAACTAAAACGACTACAATATCAAGTGGCCATTCAAGTTCTGCGTATTCTTTCGAAGTTGTAATTCCCATGAAAAGATTTACAACAGCCACCAACATAAGCACCATGTAAAGCCAAAAATGAAGCTTACCTATAAACATCAATGTTGGAGATTCTGCCATTGATACCTTTAAGATTCTTTGCCCCACATAATAAAATGTTGAAAAAATTCCACTAAGCATAAAGCCAAAAATAACTCCAGCCGTATGAAGTGGTCTAAGCCTACTAAATGTACCATACTCACCAGCAAGGTAATTTAGATCCGGAAACGCCATTTGATAGGCGATTAATACACCTATTGCCATGCCTATGATTCCAAACAAAATGGAAGCAAACATAAACATTTTGGCAACAGTGTAGTCGTAGTTCAATGCATGATTTGGCTGCATTAAATCCTCCTACTAAGATTTTTATGTTACCCATAGTTCACATAATATCGTGATTATAAAATAATTTTAATACAATAAAGCTTAATAGGATTAATTTAGTATTATATAAAAAAATGCGATTTAACTTACATTTTACACAAATTTTATATCAAATTATTTGGCTTTTTTTAGGGCTTCATGAATGCAATATTCCCAAAAATAGGTACTTAAATATATTTTAAACACATTTTAAATAGATAGTAAATAAAAAATTTTTGCAAATAATTTTAATAAGATAAATTAATATTTTAAAATTTAAAAAAATTGCTAAACAGACAAAGATATTAGTGATGTTGAGTTGCTAAAAAACCTTGAAACGATAAATATATACCTTGACATACAATAATCACACTAGAAATTTTCATCATAATAGTTTTGAATCTCGTACTTTTTAAAAATCCCACTAAAAATCCCACACTAAACATAGCGGGCAAAGTTGAAAATCCAAAAATCATCATGATAAACGCCCCCTTAAACCATGAAGCACTAGCTAACGATAAGGCTAAGAAATAATACACCAAACCGCAAGGAAACAAGCCGTTAAACATACCTAGTAAATAAAAACTAAATTTACTTTTAAAAGCAACAAGGCTTAAGAAAATCTGTTTTACTTTTTTATGAAGCAAAACAGAACTTTCAAGACTTCTTAAAAATCTTCCTTGTCCCAACATTGACACACCAATACCACACAAAAAAAGTCCAACAATAAAATAAACATACCCCATTGCCACACGAGATAAACTCAAATTTTGAGCCAAAAAACCAAACAAGGCACCAAGCAAACAATAGCTCGTAATTCTGCCGATATTGTAGTACAAATGGCACAAACTTTGAGACATTTTGCCAGTTTTTTCGTTTATTTTTGCATTGCTATATGCCAATACAAATCCACCACACATTCCTACGCAATGCCCAAAACTAGCAAAAAAAGCAACCGAAATGATCGAGGCAAAATCTAAAGCTTGAATATTTTTACCCCAACTGATCTTATCTTTTTCATGTCATCATGCCTTTTTTACGCAACTCTTCTTCGTAAAGTCTTTCAAAAATAAGCTCATACTCTTCGCTTCCAGGTATCAATTTTCTTTTATAATGAGAAATCTTTTCAATTACAATATCTTCAATTGTTTCAAAACTATTTAAATACTCTTCGATGGCGTTAAAAATGACATTTTTTATTCTATTTTCAGATACATTATATTTCATGTATCCACATTCGCAAATTTGCTCTAATATTTTATGAGACATATCACTAAATCGATCTTCATAAGATAGTATCACTCCATACTCACTTGCTAATTTTTTCTTAATTAGCCAAAACATATTTCGTCTATCGACTTGCATAAATTCAATATCATCTTCATTTTCATCCAATAATTCATTTACTCTTTGCTCTAAGCTTAACTCTTTTTGCAAATCTTTTATGATATTTTCTTGTGCTATTTTTACAATCGGTTCAATTCCAGAGGTTAAGGTTACAAAGCCACATTGTAACAAGTCTATTGATATTTTATTTGCAATATACGGGGCATGGGGTATTCGTATTTTCATGATTTTACCTTAACAAAATTATTTTTAACGATATTTTATCCAAAAAAAGGTAAAAAGCAGTTTATGTTGCAAATATTTTAAAACCCGAACATACTAAAAAACGAAACATTTTTTCCATTTTTTTACCAAATTATCACAAGCTAAACAATCTTTTATTTAAATTGTAGCAAAAATTTAGCAAAAAATAGCTATAATACTACATTACAAAACAAACTTAAAAAGGATATATATGAAATTAGTAGTAATTCAAGGACCAAATTTAAACATGTTAGGTCATAGAGAACAAAATATTTACGGCCCCATGAAACTTGAAGAGATTCACAATCAAATGGCGTTAGTAGCAGAGCAAAACAAAGCAGAAATTGAATTTTTTCAGTCAAATTTAGAAGGTGAAATTGTCGATAAAATTCAAGAATGTGTTGGGGAAGCTGATGGCATTATCATCAATCCAGCTGCATATTCGCATACTTCCATAGCCATAAGAGATGCTTTAGTTGCTTGCGGATTACCTGCACTTGAGGTGCATATTAGCAACATTTACAGACGAGAAGAATTTAGACAAAAAAGCCTAATCAGTGCTGTTTGCAATGGAACCATAGTAGGTTTTGGACCTTTAGGCTATCATTTAGCAATGATAGGAATGATGCAGATTTTTCAAGAAATTCAAGCCATGAGAAAAGCTCAAGAAGAGCAAGCTAAAGAGCAATGAAAAATTTTATCATAAAAGATGAAAATGCCATGTTTTTTGAATGTGGTTTTTCATGTGACAATGGCTATTTTTTGCACTTAGATACAAAAAATTATTTTATAACAGATTCAAGATATACTTTTGAAGCTAGTGAAGTGATTAAAAATACTAAAGTCATGCTAGGAGATAGAAGAGATTTGCTCAAAAGTGTGAGAGAACTCTTGTTAAAACACAAGGTAAAATCTTTAGTATATAACTCTAGTGAATGGAGTGTTAGTGAGTTTGATCGCTTAAGTCAAGGTCTGAAACTTAAATTTGTTGCAAAACCAAATTTTTCTCAAATTAAACGATTGAAAAAAAGTAAAAAAGAGCTTAAAATTTTAGCTAAAGCTTCTAAACTAGGAGCATATGCCTTTGATGAATTTGCCGCATTTGTAAGAGAACAAGGCATAGGAAAAAGTGAGCAAGAGCTTCATTTCATGGCCGAAAATATATTTAAATCAAAAGGCAAATTAGGTCTTTCATTTTCACCAATTGTTGCCATAAATGAAAATGCAGCCAAACCTCATGCCCTGCCATCGCCAACTAAAATCCTCAAAAAAGGAGATTTGTTGCTTTTAGATGCTGGTGTGATCTATAAAAGATATTGTTCAGACAGGACAAGAACCGCTGAAGTAGATGAAAATTTTAATTTCAAAAAAAATAAGCAAACTTTTAGCGACCCTGAAAAACAAAAGATTTATGACATCGTTTTAAAAGCACAAAAAGCTAGTATAAAAGCTGTCAAAATCGGAGCAAAAGCTAGTGATATCGACAAGGCTGGGCGAGATGTGATTAGCAAAGCTGGGTATGGAGAGTATTTTATCCACTCAACAGGTCATGGCGTTGGGGTCGATATTCATGAATTACCCGTTATAGGTCAAAGAAGCGATACCATCATTGAAGAAGGTATGGTTTTTTCTATTGAGCCAGGCATTTATCTGCCAAATAAATTTGGTGTAAGAATTGAAGATGTAGTAATTGCTACAAAAAAAGGAGCTAAGGTTATATAATTTGTTTAAATTTTTTCAAAGTAAGTTTTTTCCATTTAAACAAAACAGACTTACATATTTTAAACATGAAGCCATAATAGGTCTTGGAGGCAATGAAGGAGATGTAAAACGACGATTTGACAGACTTTGTAGGTGTTGGATAAACGATAGGCGAGTGAGGATTTTGCAAACTTCTAATATTTTACAAAATCCTCCTTTTGGATATTTAGATCAAAATTCTTTTTTAAATGCAGTCATGAAGGTGCAAACGAGCATGAGTGCAAAGGAGTTTTTGGCTTTTTTGATGCATTATGAAAAAAAATTTGGTCGAATAAGAAGCTTTAAAAATGCACCGAGAACTTTGGATTTGGATATAATATTTTTTGATGATTTAAAACTAAAGAGCAACAAGTTAAACATACCTCATCCATATTGGGATGAGAGAATATCAGTACTTGTACCTCTTTTAAAGCTGGAAAAAGGAAGATGAATTGGGTATTCATACATTTAGTGGCGAAACAGCCGCACAAGCTTTACAAAAAGCTCGTGCTAAATTTGGAGATGAAGTTAGATTAGTAACAACAAAACAGCTCAAAAAAGCTACCATAGGTTCGGCTGGTCTATATGAAATTGTAATTTTAGCAGATGAAGAAGATGAAAAACCGATACAAAATATTGCCAAAAAACCGCCCATAAATGCCCAAAAATTTAAATCAAGTGAAGATGTACTTTTAAATATCTCTCAAGCAGCTAAGCAGATTTCACAGATAGCTGAAGTTACTACAGACAGGATAGACAATACCCAAAACCATATCACTTCTGTTCCATTAGAGGAGCTAAAAAGCATCAAAAAAGAGATCACTCAACTATCTGATAAAATCAAAAGCGTTCAACATATGTTTTGGGAAGATAATGCACCTAAGAGAAATCATCTCGAAATTCCGCCTGAATTTTCTGAAATATACAAACTAGCTTTACAAAGCGACATGCAAGCAAATCACTTAGATGAGATCATGAGACTCACTTTAAAGCATATGCCAGCTTCCATGAAGCATAGCTCACTTACGATCAAAAGATATTTTCAAGTGCTTTTGCGAAAAATGATACCAACTCGTGCTGAGTTAAATTTTACAAAAGGTCAGCAAAAAGCCATGATGCTTGTGGGTCCTACAGGAGTTGGAAAAACGACTACTTTAGCTAAATTAGCAGCTCGTTTTTCAACACTAAATGAGAAAAGATATAAAGTAGGATTTATCACTCTTGATACTTACCGAATTGGTGCGGTTGAGCAACTTTTTTCTTATGCAAAAATGATGCATATGCCTATGGAAGATGTACTTGATGTAAATGATTTTGAGCTTGCTTTGCAAAATTTAAAACATTGCGATATTGTTCTTATAGACACAGTTGGAAGTAGTCAGTATGACAAAGATAAGCTCATGACACTAGATGTTTTTTTACGAAATACCTCGACACAAATTGATGTTAGTTTAGTTATGTCCGCTGGTACAAAACTTCAAGATTTAAGAGAAATTTACGAAAATTACTCATTTTTGGATATTGATACGATTATTTTTACGAAACTAGATGAAACAAAAATGTTTGGAAATATTTTTTCACTCACTTATGACATACAAAAACCCATCAGTTATCTATCTGTTGGTCAAGAAGTTCCAGATGATTTAAAAAGTGCCTCAAGTAGCTATCTAGTCTCTTGTATGCTAGATGGATTTAGGAAAGAACATGGCGATAACTCAAGCAAGTAAATTACAAGATTTAGTATCTAAATCAGTAAAAAAACCAAACCATACTCATTTTGTAGCCATCACAAGCGGTAAAGGTGGAGTTGGAAAAAGCACCATTAGTGCAAATATTGCAAATATTTTAGCATCAAATGGATATAAAGTGGGGCTTTTTGATGCAGATATTGGACTAGCAAATCTTGATGTGATTTTAAATGTAAGAATAAACAAAAACATACTTCATGTCCTAAAAGGCGAATGTAATTTAGAAGATATTATAGTGCCTGTGAGAAAAAATCTAGTTTTAATTCCAGGTGAAAGTGGCGATGAGATATTAAAATACAATGACCAATTTATCTATGAAAAATTTATAACCCAAAGTGCCATTTTAGATGATTTGGATTTTCTCATCATCGATACGGGTGCTGGAATTGGGGATACTATTCAACTTTTTTTAGAAGCTAGTGACGAAGTCATAGTCGTAACAGTTCCTGACCCAGCAGCTATTACGGATTCGTATGCTATGATAAAAGTAACAAGCAAGGTAAAAGATAGTATTTTGATGATTTTAAACATGGTCAAAAGTGAAAAAGAAGCAAATCTTATATTTGAAAAAATTCAAAAAGTTGCCTACCAAAATATCGGCTCAAAATTAAATTTAACTCTACTTGGAAAATTGTTAAACGATAAAATTGTAGCAAGAAGCATAAAACAAAGAACTCTTTTTACAAATGACAGCCCATCTTCGTTGGCAAGTAGCGATATTGAACATATAGTAAGCTCGTTAGTTTATAGATTGGAACGAAAAGTGCTTGAAAATAAGTCTAGTCAAGGATTTGGCGGATTTTTTAGACGCTTAATGGACCAATTTTGATAAAAAAGGTAAGAAATGATTAAAATTAGACCAGAAAATATTATATACTTTGTAACCGTATGTGGATTTTTTATCGGCTTAATGTTTTGTGTAGTCAACATGAGAGAACCTACCGATATTTTATTATATACTCTTGAGATTACTCTATTTTTTTATCTTTTAGCTCATGTTGCGGTTATAAATTTTATAGACACGAAAAATGTAGGTAAAAATATTTTTAATACCGAATATTTTGAGGATATTAGCTCGTATTTTGTTCATGAGATCGAAGAGAGAGAAAAACATATGGGCAATCTTTTAGCTCAAAAAAGAAAACCGATTATAAAGAGAAAGAAAAAGCAAGATGGATTGCATAAAGAAAAAAAAGCAGCTTAATATTTACAAACAAGACCTTAAAAAAAGACAAGATGACTTAGTAGTGCAATATCTACCTGCTTTACGTGCTATGGCTTTTAAGCTCAAAGAGAGATTACCTAGTTTTATTGATGTAAATGATCTAATAGCAATCGGCACTGAAGAGATGATCAAGCTTTCTCGTCGTTATGACTATGAGCAAAACGACTCTTTTTGGGGCTATGGCAAAAAGCGAATCTATGGCTCAATGCTTGATTTTTTAAGAAGTCTTGATGTCATGAGTAGGTCAAATCGTAAAATTGTAAAAGCTATGGATACCGAAATAGAGACTTATTATGCTATTCATGGAGACGAGCCAAGCGAGGAACATTTAGCTAAAGTTTTAAATGAAGACATAGAAAAAATAAGAAGTGCTAGAAATGTTTCTATGATAGCTACAACTTTGCCAATAAACGAACAATTATCAATTTTTGAAGGAAAAAACACAGAAGAGCAAATTGAAGAGGAAAATCTAATTGAACATATCCAAAATATTTTAGATACTTTTTCACAGCGAGAACAACTCATTGTTCAACTATATTATTTTGAAGAGTTAAACCTAAAAGAGATTAGCGAAATTTTACACATAAGCGAGTCAAGAATATCACAAATTCATAAAAAATTGATACGAAAAATCAGACAAAAGCTAGGAAGTTAAAATGGCAGATATTTTAAGCCAAGAAGAGATCGATGCCCTTTTAGAAGTAGTTGATGAAGAAGAAGAAACGGAGATACAAAGCTCTACTTCTTCGCAAGATACTAGACAAATCATCTTATACGATTTTAAACGACCAAATCGTGTATCAAAAGAACAACTCCGTGCTATAAAAGGCATTCATGATAAAATGGCTAGAAATTTAGCATCTCAAATTTCATCTATCATGAGAAGCATAGTTGAAATCCAACTTCATTCAGTTGACCAGATGACTTATGGAGAGTTTTTAATGAGCTTACCTAGTCCAACTAGCTTTAATGTTTTTTCCATAAAACCATTAGATGGCAATTGCGTTATCGAAATAAACCCTTCCATAGCATTTCCTATGATAGATAGACTTTTAGGCGGAAGTGGTGAAAGTTTTGAATCCACAAGGGAGCTAACGGATATTGAGCTTAATTTGCTTGATGCGATTTTAAGAATTATCATGCAAAGACTAAAAGAAGCATGGGGTCCGATTACAGAAATGTACGCAAATGTGGAAAGTAAAGAATCAAGCCCAAATGTTATACAAATCGTCTCTCAAAACGAAATCGTAATCATGGTGGTCATGGAGATCATAATAGGCAACTCAAGTGGTATGATAAACCTTTGCTATCCTGTAATCTACCTTGAGCCGATTTTGTCTCGCTTAGCAAACAGAGATATCATGCTAGGTGAAACAAGTGCAAAAAAAAGCCGAAATAAAGAGCTTAAAACCTTAGTTGGAAGAGCTGAAGTTTTCAATGAAGCCTTGCTTGGAAGGGCAGTTTTGAGTGTGGGAGAGCTTTTGGATTTGGAAGTTGGAGATATTTTAAAACTTGATAGAAAAGCAGATGATCAAGCCATAGTAAGCATTGATAAAAAAGATGTATTTTTAGCCGAAGTGGGATTGCATAGATTTCACCGCTCGGTTAAGATTAAAGAGTTGGTAAAAACCGACAAAGATGAGATAAAAGCCTTGCTTGAAGAGTTTGAAGAAGAGAGAAAAGCAAAAGCCAAATCCATAAGTGAAGAAGAACTTAAAAAACAACAAGCCTTAGAGCAAGAAGAAGAAGAGGAAGAAGAAGGATATGCAGAGTGAATGAGTTTGTAAAAATTTTAGCAGATGAAGTTATAGCGACCATAGAAGGACTTACAGGAATTGCACCAGAGATAGCTTTGATTGGAGAGAAAAGTGCGGATGATGAAGGAAGCATAGAGACCCCTTTAGCGATTGCTAACATCAATGTCAGTGGAGATTTTGAAGCTAAAATGCAAATTGCTCTTGCTCCATCTTTAGCTACTGCTGTTGGTGAACTGATGATGGGTGAAGAAGAGATTAGCGGCAAAGAAGAGATGGACGATGATGACATAGATGCTACAAAAGAGACTATTTCAAATATTTTAGGTTCATTTTCAACAGCACTTGGAGGACAAAAAGAGTTACCAAATCTCTCATTTGCCGTAGATAAATTAGAGTTTTACGATTCAAGTAAAAAAGCTGATTTTGGCGGAATGAAAAGCTTTTTTGTGTATTCGATGAAACTGCAAAATATAAGCGATCAAATGGTGTTTGCTTTTGGAGAAAATATCATAAATGAGCTAAACCCAAAACCCGAACCACCAGCTAACCCGCCCACTCAAGAAGAAGGAGTCAAAATAAGCTCTGATGAGATGAAAAATATTCCGCTCATCATGGATGTAAGACTTCCAATTAGAGTAAGAATTGGTTCTAAAAAAATGCTACTTAAGGATGTATTAAATATGGATATAGGCTCGGTTGTGGAGTTAAACCAACTAGCAAATGACCCGCTTGAAATACTAGTTGGAGACAAAATCATAGCCTTAGGAGAAGTTGTCATCGTAGATGGAAATTTTGGAGTTCAAATAACTGAAATTGGAACAAAAAAAGAGAGATTGGAACAACTTAGATAATGGCAAAAATATTAGTAGCATTAAGTGGAGGAGTGGATTCGACCATAACCGCTTATAAGTTGAAAAAGCAAGGTCATGAGCTATTAGGTTGTTACATGAAACTTCATGGAAATGATGACTATCATGAACAAAACATACAAAAAGTACAAAAAGTTGCAGATTTTTTACAAATTGATTATGAGATTTTAGACTTAAGCGAAGAGTTTAGCAAAAATGTCTATACGCCATTTGTAAATATTTACGAACAAGGCAAGACTCCAAATCCCTGTGTCATGTGCAATAAAACCATAAAATTTGGCGAACTAATTAAATTTGCAAAAAAATGTGGCATGGATAAAATAGCCACAGGGCATTATGTGCAGATCAAAAACGGACTCATAGCAGAAGCAGTCGACAAAAGCAAAGATCAAAGTTATTTTCTTTGCAATATCGACAAAAACGCACTTCCTTTCATGATATTTCCGCTAGGTGATTGTTACAAAAAAGATATCAAAGAAGAGGCTTCTAAGATAAAAGAATTAAATTTATTTGCCACGCAAAAAGAGAGTAGCGAGATATGTTTTGTTGAAAATACTTACATAGAGATTTTAAAAAAGCATTTAAGCGTCGATAATGAAGGTGAAGTTTTGGACGCAGATGGAAATGTAGTAGGTAAACATAAAGGATATATGCACTACACCATCGGCAAAAGAAGGGGTTTTGAAGTCAAAGGTGCCCATGAGCCTCATTATGTTTTAAATATCAATCCGCACAATAATACCATAGTAGTTGGCAAAACTGATGAGCTTAAAAAAGAGAAATTTAAAATCAAAGACTTAAATCTATTCGTAGAAAAAATTGATTTTAAAATAGAGGTCAAAATCCGCTACAGAAGTCCAAAAATGACTTGCAAGATTATAAATGATGAAGTCGTTTTAGATAAAAGTCTAAAAGGCATAGCCTCAGGTCAAAGAGCCGTATTTTATCATGACGATATGCTAGTAGGAAGTGCAGAAATTGTTTAGTTTTAGTTTTTTCATGATCTAAAGCTGACAAAAAATAACACTTACTTCTCAAAAATTGAAAACTAAGTTAAATTATAGTACAATGGATTAATTTTTATAAAGAGATGGTTGTATGTTTAAGAAGGCTTTGGATTTTGTTGATGTTTTAGTTTTACTTTATGATGAAAATTTATTGTTAACATGGGAAAATAAGGCATTTACTAAATTTAAACAAGAAAATATTATACAAAATAGCGATGAGTTTATACAATGCGAACAAGTAAAAGCAAAACATGATTTAAACCCTCATAAGCCTTATTGTTTTGAGCATTACTTTAACGACATAGGGTTTGATGTAAAATTTACATGCATTGATGAAAAAAATATTCCTGATAAGTTCATGATTACTTGTAGTCCTAAAGTAGATGAAAAAACTCTATACCAATTAAAATACATAGACTCAATTTCTATGGTTGGAAACAGAGAACTACATGTAAAAAAGCTTAGTGAATTTTATGCAAAACAAGCCTTAAATCCTAAACTTAATATGATAGCCTTTGGTATAAATTTTAAAAATTTTGAAAAGTTGGATTATTTTTTTGGCTATGATGTTGGAAATGAAGTTTTAAGAAAAATTGCAAAATCTCTTCAACAGCTTACTGCTCATGACATGGTTTTTCGAATTTCTGGAACGCAATTTGTTTTGATGTATGAATTTGAAGATGAAAACTTTGATGTGAATGCTTATACGAAAAAAGTTGTTGATATTTTTAAAAAACCTATGCAGATAACTGAAGAGACAAGTATGCAACTTTTTACGAGCATAGGCGTGATTGTTGTGCCACAAGATGCCACAAACAATCAAGACTTTTTAAAGCATCTTGCCTTAGCCTATGCAGAATCAGTAAAACGATATGAAAAAGTTTCTATGGTTTTTTATGATAAAAATTATGGAAAAACGATTATCCGTAATTTAAAACTAGAAAGAAGATTAGAAAAAGCCTTAAGTGGCAATCATTTAGAACTATTTTATCAACCAAAGATAAAACTCAAAGACAAAAGCATACATGGCTTTGAAGCCCTACTTCGATGGAGAGACCCAGAGCTTGGATTTGTTTCACCTTTGGATTTTATCTCCATAGCTGAAGAGACAGGGCAAATAGTACAAATCGGAGCTTGGGTTTTAAAGCAGGTTTGTTTGCAAAGTAACGAATGGAAAAAACAAGGATTTGAACTAAAAATATCCCTAAATGTCTCCATAAGACAGCTTCAAGACCCAAATTTTTTCAATATTTTTACAGGCATACTCAATGAAACAAAGGTTGATGTCTCACTTATTGAGCTTGAGATTACAGAGAGTATTTTAAGTGATAATTTACAAGAAACCATAGACTTGTTTAACGAGATTAGAAAATTAGGTCTATCAATTTCACTAGACGACTTTGGCACAGGCTACTCTTCTCTATCTTATTTGCGAAACATACCAATAGATGTGCTAAAAATCGATAAAGCATTTGTCGATAATGTTTGTCTACATGACGAAGATGCTGCCATAGCTAAAACCATAGTTGCTTTAGCACAAGCCCTATCCTTACAAGTAGTCGCTGAAGGCGTTGAGGATGAAGAGCAAGTATTGTTTTTAGAGAAGATAAACTGCGATTTGGTACAAGGATATTATTATTATAAGCCTTTAAATCTAAAAGATACCCAAAAACTCTTAGATAACCTATAAACTTACCATCTATAAAGTAAATTTATATCAGTTTTTTCATCATAATTTCTTATATCATCACTCCACTTTTTTACGATTTGTGTGTCACTTAGGTTTTTATATTTATCCAAAGTTTGTTTTGCTCGTTTGCTAGTTGATTTTTTCATATAAAAAAGTGCTTCTTTTAAAAATTTATTAAGTTCATTTTTATTTAGATAAATGCGATTTTCAAAAGCAATTTTTCTGATATTAAAGGCTAAAAATTCATTGACTTTTGGGTTATTTAAATGGGTATATTTTTTAAAAAATACAACTCCATCTACATCATCTTTTACATAAAATTTATAATATGTCTCTAATCTTTGTAAAGCTTTTGTGTCATTTTTGTCTGCTCGACGCTTCATGTCGTTAAGCTCTATTTCGCTAAGTCCAGCTTCATGTATGGTTTTTATATCTACAGAATTTAGATTTGATTTGATGACCCAAATACTAAATCCAAAAAATACAAATACAAAAGTAGCCTTAGTTAAAAAATCTTTCATCTAATCTTCCTTTTTCCAAATGATTATTATCTTTTCATCACTTAAATTTTCATACTTGCTCATGTAAGATTTGACTTCGTTGCTTTTATATCTCATGGCCCTTTTTAGAAAAAACAGAGCCTCTTTGAAATTTTTATCTATCTTTGCCTCGCCTAAATATTGCTCATGCTTTTTTGTATAAGATTTTATATAGATACCAAGTAAATTATCCACAAAAGGGTTTTTAAGATGTGCAAAATTTTTAAAAAAATCTATCATCAAAGGCTCACTATTTAAAAATTTAGTAAAATATATTTTAAATCTTTGCAAGGCTTTTGTGTCATTTTTATTTGCTAAAATTAAAAATTGATTATATTCATTTTTACCTAAAGCCCCATTTTTTGGAGTAAAAACTACCCTAATGCCGATACTTAATATCAACCAAGCGGTCAAAACAAAGATAGCTAAATCTCTAATAGCTTTAATCTTCATCTTCTAACTCTTTTCTCCAAATCTCAATAAGCTTTTCATCATCTGCGTTTTTGTATTTTTTAGCAAGTTGATTTGGCGAAGTTTTCATTAAAAAAAGTGCTGTTTTTAGATTTTTTTCTATATGTGCATGGCTTATATATTGTTTTTGGGATTTGGTAAGCAATCTTATACCCTCTGCAATTTCATAATTAAAATAAGGAATATTTAGCCCAGTAAATCCATCATAAAATTTTAAAGCAACTGCACTATGACTCCAAGCTTTATAGTGCCAAATAAAACTATTTAAAGCACTATCTTGACCCTTATAAGCATCTATAAGCAGTCTATTGTATTCGTCTCTTAGAACATTTAAAGTATCCCTGCAACCACAAAGCGAAGTAGTATTTAAAGCGAGTAGCAAAATAGCAAAAACAAACATTACACATAATTTACTAATGCTCGTACCCATAAATATCAAGATATTTTTAATCTTATCTTTCATGCTCATTTCCTTATCATGAACATATTGTAGCGAAATTTTTATAAAACTATTATGCTTTCAAACTTAAAAAATCTCCAACTTTAAAGTTAAAATTGTTACTTATCTTAGTAAAATCATCTTCTTTGTGATTTTTAATAAAACTTTCGTTTAAACTAAAAAATTTTTGACTTGATTTTTCTATCGTGCTAAGCAACATATCAAATGCTTTACCGGAAACATCTGACGGAGTTGTGGAGCGTTTTATAAAATCTTTTTTGATTTTGGAGCTATAATTATCTCCAAATGTCTCATTTAAATATTCCTCTAAACTCTTGCCACTTTTTAAAAATTCGTAATAGTTTTTAACTTCTTTAACTTTGCCATTTGGATTACTTTCTACTTCATGATGTATAAAAGAGGCAAACAAAACTCCCAAATCCATTTTGCCTTTTGGGGTGTTTTTGTTATATTTTACACCTGTCATTTCTTTAAATTCTTGACTGGTTCCTTCTATGAAATATTTTAGTTCTACTTCTGTTTTCATGCCTGAATGTAGTAAATTAGTTCGCCCTATGTCTAATTTACCTTTCGATAATGAGGATATGCCATCAAGTTTGTTTAGCTCAAGAGTTTGTTCTAGCGTATAGCTTTTATATGTCAATGCTCCAAATATCGTTCCGTCTGAGCAGTATGATGCAGGCATTTTAGATATATCATTAAAATCTAACATATTTGGTTTATCTGGGTCGATATTGTCTCCTACTAAATCTTTAAAAAAATTCCATGCCTTTGATAGGGCTTGGATCGGATTTAGATTTGATTTTGTATTTTTTGCATAAGTTGTAAGCTGGTCTAGGGTAGTTTTGTGGATTTTGATATTGCTTGAAACACCAGCTAAGTCGTTTAACTCTTGTGAGTAAAAGCCGTCTTTGTCTATTGTTATTTTTGCGGTTATATCATTATGAGTAGATATTTGCTCATGATATTGTGCTTTGGTTATGTTAAAAGATTGTTGCGTATTATAAACATAAGATGAAGAAGAAACAGAAGAAATCATGCTTAATCCTTTTTTTTGTTATGATATTAAAAGGATTAAGCAAATTTGATGCCAAATTTAGATATTATTCAAATATTCCTATCCTATCTTTTATTTCTTGTATATATTGTATTAACATATCATAAGTTTGTCTATTTGAAGGTACTCTATCCATATCGTAAATATATCCTCTTGGAGTAAATTTTAAACTTGGCAAGTCATCACTTAGCCTATATGCTAAATAGACCTTAAATCCACGATCGCCATAATTCTCGCCCACAACCCATAATCGTTTTCCTTCATACACATCATTAATCTTGCAAATTATCTGTGTAACACCAACATCAGCTTGGTCGAAACAATCACCTAAAGAAGAAGCAAATGTAAAATTTGCAAACATAACTACACCTAACACCAACTTAATAAATGCTTTCATTTATTAACTCCTTTATATGAAATTTGTATCAAATATGATTTGCGTTATCGTATAGAAAAATAGCTTAAAAATTATTAGATTTTATGTAATTAAATAAATTTTTTTAGGTGGTAATTTTGAGTTTATATCGGTAATATTTCGATGATTTTTGAAATAAGCCATGAAAACCTAAAGATAGGCTTTCATGATGGTTTTTATACTAACTCGACAAATGCCATAGGAGACGCGTCGCCTCTTCTTAGGCGAATTAAACTTCTCATTGAAAAATCTACCCACTAAGCAGTTTTGATCTTACTATGCCATTTTCATCTTTATATATACGAAACTTAAAAGCCGAATTAGCCTTCTTGTGGGGATATTCAAAAGTCTTTTTTACTAAAATTCTTTTTTTCAATACCCTATCTTGATCTGTTAAATGCAAAGTTACATTTGCATATTGAGGACTTTGTTTACTATTCTCTTTATAGAGAATAAATTCATAATCGCCTAAGATTATATAATCATCATAACAACCTGAAGTATAATAATAATCCTTTGGCTCTATGCCTCTGTTTGATACCCACCAAGGATAAACATCACTTAAAGAAAGCGGATCGCCTAATCTGTCTTCAAATATACTATTTGTTCTTAATATATAAAACTCTAATTCATCATTTTCCCAATCAACACTACCCCATACAAAACCTATCCTCTTTTTTGTAGTTGGTGCTTCAATAGTTGCAAATATATTCTTAATATGTCCATCAATTGTCTTAAAGGTATCTAAATCTTGATTTAAATAAGTTTCTATAAGCCCATGACCAAACCAATCAATATTTTCATAATCTTTAGGAATTTCTACATTTGGAGTATGATTTGTAATCTTTTTAATTAGCCAATCTGAACTCGCTAAAACATAAGGGCCATTAAGCACACTTGAAGCTGGAGCAATATGAAGTGCCTTTAAAGCCTTATCGTACTCTTTATAAGCATTTTGTCTCATTTTCCATATAGCATCTTTATATACTTTATTTAAAAATAAATTGCCCTGAGAGTGTCCAATAAGCAACATTTTTCTACCCTCATCTATGTGATCTAAAGTATGCTTACTATGTTTTCGATAATCATTATCTGTTTGAGATTGGGTAAATAATTTTAAGGCATTTTTTTGCATTTCTCCTGCTAGCTGGATAAACTCATCTACAAAAGGGATTGATTTTAAAAACTTATAAAAAAATGGAATTTTAGATAAAAAATACACCTCATAGCGTACATTTTTAGACTCCTCCGCTCTTTGCACAAAAACTTCTGCTAAATCGAGAAATAAACCCTTTGAGGTATTATACATAAGATCATATTTTATACTAGCACCTTGTGGGGTTTTGTTTCCGTATAATTCTTTGAATGCTTCAAGATTTTGTCTAGC
>PDWI01001236.1_pt1 | contig 57495 bp, 45 predicted proteins | sample 1430891 | NCBI WGS metagenome assembly PDWI01 (sample SAMN01162508, study PRJNA174530) | Oral metagenome, whole genome shotgun sequencing project. | biome: Marine environment; feature: Marine mammal; material: Swab sample of the gingival sulcus; isolation source: swab sample of gingival sulcus... | reverse complement strand
TCTCAGTTGTGTAGACTATTATTTGAATTGAACCGCCGTATGCCGAACGGCACGTACGGTGGTGTGAGAGGGGCTACTGGTTAGCCCCTACTCGATCTTCATTTGACGTCATTGTTTTTATTTATTGCCTATTACAGCATACCATCTGGCATGGCGACAACCATACACTTTTTATACCCCGTGTTGGTTTCAATGGGCAGTATCGTCATACTAAAGCGCGCCAAGCAACCTTTAATGTATCTCGCCTTACTGTTTTCGGTTATTGGCATTGCCCTGCTCTTTGAAGTGTCGGCACAGGCCAATTGGCGGGGCATTGTGCTCAGCTTTTTATCGGCCGTTACCTATGCCGCCTATATACTGATGATTGAATACTCGGTTTTAAAAATTTTAAAACCACTCGTAGTCGCCTTTTATTTAAATTTGTTTGCAACACTAACGCTGGGCACACACGGAATACTGACGCATTCAATTGCGATTGACTATTCGGTCGATACATGGCTCATACTAATTGTCTTTGCACTGCTGGTCGGCATTGGCGGCAGCATTTTCATGCAATTGGCAATAGGTTATATTGGCGGTCAAAGTGCGGCAATACTGAGCACGTTCGAGCCGATTACCAGCATTGTCATCGGGCTGTTTTTATTAAGCGAACGGCTAACCGTTAAAATGATGTTTGGCATGGCCTTAATTATTATTGCGGCCCTCATTGTCATTGTCGTCGAGGGGCGTGCCGAGCGACAGTGAAGTGGACAGATCTGGCATTTAAAAACCGAGATTTCTCGATTGCGGCTACCCTTCACGCGAAATGACAACTTGACTGAACAGTTACGACAAAAGAACAACTTTGTAATTTTTTGTAGAGATACAATTATATCAGTGTCAAAACCTCTTATCAAAAAGCCTAGATTGAGCAATTTGCTGCCATATTGCCGGCAAATTGCTCAATCTAGGCTTTAAAACTTGACAATTTGTTAATTTTTGATTAGGATAGAGTCAACTAGACCCCCTCCGTAGGGGGTGGTAAGGAGCGATTATGAGTAAAAAAATACTAATTGTAGGCGGGGTTGCCGGTGGTGCCTCAACTGCAGCTAGGCTGCGTCGATTAGATGAAACAGCCGAAATTATCATGTTTGAAAAGGGCAATTATATTTCGTTTGCCAACTGTGGCCTACCCTATTATATAGGTGGCACAATTGAACAACGCGATTCACTACTACTACAGACACCAGAGGCCTTTAACGCGCGCTTTAATGTCGATGTCAGGGTGCGCAACAAAGTAATTGATATTGACAGAGAAAATAAAACCGTTACTGTTGAGCGGCTCGATTCAGACCAAAGGTATAGCGAAAGCTACGATGTATTGGTGCTTTCGCCGGGCTCGACGCCGCTTAGGCCGCCGATACCGGGTATTGATGCCCCCAACATTTTTACGTTGTGGAATATTCCCGACACAGATACCATTAAGGCCTTTGTCGACGAAAAGCGCCCGCGCCGGGCAGCTGTTATTGGCGGTGGCTTTATCGGCATAGAAATGGCTGAAAATCTTTCAGAAAGAGGCTTGCATGTAACATTAATCGAAAAGCTCAACCAGGTGATGTCGCCTCTCGATAAAGATATGGCCGATGTGATTCACCACCACTTGGGCGACCAGGGCGTCAGTTTATTTCTCGATAATGGCGTAACCAAGTTTGAATACAATAACGGCATAACGACAATTCATCTCGAAAACGGTGAAATGGTCGATGCCGAAATTGTCATGTTGTCAATTGGCGTGCGGCCGCAATCTGAACTAGCCAAGCGGGCCGGCTTAGAACTAAACGCACGCGGCGGCATTAAAGTAAACGATCACATGATAACCAGCGACCCCAGCATTTACGCCGTTGGCGACGTCGTAGAAATTGAAGACTTTAACAGCAAGACACCGACAATGGTGCCGCTTGCTGGCCCAGCCAATAAACAGGGCCGAATCGCGGCAAATAATATTTGTGGTTTAGATGATGCCTATCAGGGCACACAGGGCACATCAATTGCCAAAGTGTACGATTTAACTGTGGCCAATACCGGCTTAAATGAAAAGCAACTTCAAAAGAGCGGTAAAGTTTATAAAAGAGATTACCACGCCATTACGATACACAGCAAGTCGAATGCTGGCTATTACCCGGGTGCCATACCAATGGTATTAAAGCTTATCTTCTCAGTTGACGGTAAAGTTTTGGGTGCACAGGCAGTTGGCTATGTTGGCGTCGACAAGCGCATTGACGTCATTGCAACAGCAATTCGGTTTGGCGCAACGGTTGACAATTTAACCGATTTAGAACTGGCCTACGCACCGCCATACGGCTCGGCCAAAGACCCGGTTAACATGATCGGCTTTGTCGCGCAAAATGTTTTAAATGGCACAATGGACTATGTCAATGTAAGTGAAATGCAAGATGTCGACTTTAGCAAGACGACAATATTAGACGTCAGGGAAGAAGAAGAGCAAATGACCGGCTTTATCGACAATTCGGTCAATATTTCGCTTGATAAACTGCGCGACCGGTTAAATGAATTAGACCGCAACAAAGAAATTATTACCTATTGTGCGGTTGGTCTGCGCGGCTACATTGCAGCGCGCATACTGCGCGAAAACGGCTTTAATAATGTTAAAAACTTAATGGGCGGCTATACCTCATACGGGTTTAGCAACACGCCATGCGAATTTTGTCAGGTACCGTCATTTACTGGCGAAGAAGCCCAATACGACGACTACGGTTCGCCAATTGCCAAGGCGTCATTTGATCCCGAAAGCGATATTAGTTACAATATTAACGCCTGTGGCTTACAGTGCCCGGGCCCAATTATGCAGGTGTCTAAAAAATTAAATGACATGACGCAGGGTGAAGTGTTGCGCGTTGAGGCTTCAGACCCCGGCTTTGCCAAAGATATTAAGGCCTGGTGTAACAGCACAGGCAACGTGTTACTAGATGCCGGTAAGAGCGACAAGGGCTTTTTCGCCGTTGTGCGCAAGGGTGGCGCAGTCAATGCGCCGAAGACATCGTCGCGCTCACACGATAAATCGATGGTCGTCTTTAGTGGCGATTTAGACAAGGCGATTGCCACTTTTATCATTGCCAATGGCGCTGCTTCAATGGGGCGCAAAGTGACACTTTTCTTTACCTTTTGGGGTATTAACATAGTGCGCAAAAATCAATATGTCAATGTCAAAAAAGACTTTGTCAGTAAAATGTTTGGCAAGATGATGCCGCGCGGCAGCAAGAAATTAGGCTTGTCTAAAATGAACATGGCTGGCATGGGCGCTAAAATGATTCGCAGCATTATGCAGAAGCACGGCGTCGATTCGCTAGAAAAATTAATTCAGCAGGCAATGGACAACGGCGTTAAATTTGTCGTCTGTAACATGTCAATGGAACTGCTCGGCATCAGCGCTGAAGAGCTGATCGACGGCGTCGAATTCGGCGGTGTAGCCACTTATTTAGGTGCTGCTGAAGAATCTGATATGAGCTTGTTTATTTAGTGCAGTAATATTCTGTCAACAATGTAAACGCTTGTCGTCTCGACCGAAATGGCGAGTTCTCGCTTTTGAAAGGTGTGATTTCTTGACTTTTGCTCGAAATGACAGACTTACTAAATAGTTGATTAGCATTTAGAAAGGCAAATTATGAACGTAACATTAACAGGTGTTTTTATCGCGGGGTTGCTTTCGTTTTTTTCACCCTGCGTGATACCATTAATACCAATGTATGTTGGCTTTTTAGCAGGCGACTTTGACGATGATGGCCCGAACAAGAAAAAAATGTACATCAATGCGATTGGCTTTTTTATCGGCTTGATGAGCGTCTTTATTCTATTGGGTGCAACGGCGACAGCCTTGGGTGGTTTTTTGCTCGATAAATCGACCATTATACGCAAAGTGCTCGGCGTTGTTGTCATTTTCTTTGGCATCTTTCAGCTTGGCATTATTAAGCCCAGTTTTCTAATGAAAGAACGCAAGATGAAAGTTAAAATGAATCGGGCCGGCTTTGGTACGGCCGTTGTAATGGGTGCTGCATTCAGCTTTGGCTGGACACCCTGCGTTGGGCCAATTTTAGGCACCGTGCTGGCACTAGCGGCCAATAGTAAAACGCTCAGTGTCGGCATTATGTACCTAATCGTCTATACGATTGGTTTTGCCATTCCATTTGCGCTGTCAACCCTTTTAATGGGGCAAATGACGCGCTGGTTAGAATCAATTGGCAAGTATCTACACATTGTAAAAATTATCACCGGTATTATATTAATTGCAGTTGGTTACTTAATATACAGCAATCAACTCAGTCAGCTTACCAGTTTATTTAGCTAGGAGAACACTATGAAAAAAACAATTGTAATTTTGTTGGCGCTACTCATGACCATATCTTTATTTGGTTGCAGCCAAACTGAAGAAAAAACAGAAACGACAGCAGCGACGACGACAGCTGTAACGAGCACTAGTCAGGCGCCGACCGAAGCCACGACCGAAAGCTCGGCCGAACTCGATGTTGAAGAGGGCTATTCAGCTGGTCAAAAGGCACTAGATTTTGAGCTGCAAGACATTAACGGCAATGCTGTTAAATTAAGCGATTACCGCGGCAAAACGGTTGTGCTCAACTTTTTTGCCACTTGGTGTGGTCCCTGCCAAGTTGAAACGCCTCATTTAAACGAAACCTATCTCGATATGCAAAACGAAGACGTTGTCGTATTGTCGGTCAACTTGACATTTTCTAGAGATAATGAAAAAGAGTCGGTTGAAAACTTTATCAACGAATACGACGTTGCCTTTCCGGTCGTATTAGACGAAACCGGAGCAGTGGCTGAAATGTATCGCGTTCGTTCTATTCCGACCAATATTTTTATTAAGCCGAATGGCATTATCTACAACAGCTTTTCAGGCGCATTAAATAAAGAAGGTTTTGTCGAGATGATCAAAGAGGCTCAGGCCAGTGAATAAAAACGACGCCGCCAAGCAAAAAGTGCTCAATCGCCTGCGCACGATTAAGGGACATATTGCCGGCATAGAAAAAATGATTGAAGATGATAAGCCCTGTGCCGATATTTTGCTGCAAATTACGGCGGTAAAATCAAGCGTGTATAAAGTGGGGCTGGCCATTATTGAAGATCACGCCATGCAGTGCTTACTTGAACAGCCGGTTGAAAAAATCGACCGCATAGAAGTAGAAAGTGTCTTAAAGCAAATTCTCGATTACACCAAGTAACAGCGGGAGGAAAAACATGAGCAAACAGCGCGCGCTATTGTCAATGGTATTGGCGTCGGTTTTTTGGAGCATTGCCGGGTTGTTTATTAAACAAATAAGCTGGCATCCGCTGGTTATTGCCGGCTTACGCAGTTTGATATGCGGTACATTTTTATTGTTTTTTATCGATAAAAAGAAAATATACATCAATAAAAAAGTACTGTTTGGCAGTGTTATGTACGTATTTGTGGCAGGGCTGTTTGTAATGGCCAATAAAATGACGACATCGACCAATGCAATACTATTGCAGTTTACCGCGCCAATTTGGGTAGTTGTTATCAGCGTGCTGTTTTTGCGTCAAAAACCCAACAAAAAAGATGTATTAGCGGTTGTAATTGTCTTAATGGGCATGGTGTTATTCTTTATGGGCGATTTAGAGGTCGGCAATATTTACGGCAATATCATGGCAATAATGGCCGGTGTTTCACTGGCTGTTATGCTGATTATCATGCGTGGCGAAACTGGCAATAGCCCGCTACTAATACCCTTAATCGGCAATTTTATTTTATTTGTCATTACAATACCGGCGCTATTTGTGTTACAACCGCAGTTTACGGCGACAAATGTTATCAATATTGTCATATTAGGTATTTTTCAGCTGGGCATGGGCTACTTGTTATTTTCAATTGCAGTGCCCTATGTCAGCACGCTTGAAGCAGCACTTATTATGGTCATAGAGCCGCTGTTAAACCCGATATGGGTGTTTATTTTCATTGGCGAACAGCCAACCATACAGGCCATTATTGGCGGTGTAATTGTGGTTGTTTCGGTAGTTAGTTATAAGGTGTCAAATTTAAAGTCTACTGCTTAATCAATTGTTAATAATATGTGAATTTGCTGCAATTATGTTTGACTTTGTTTCAAAATATGGTATTATGTATTTTGTATTCATAATAAATATGTAATGATTACTATTGGTAATGCCTACCTACTTAATAAACACTGGTTTCAAAACATTTATTGTGGGTATTAAAATGACAACTAAATGATTTACAAAGTTTATGAAGGGCGCTACGGGTTTAAGCAGTGTCTTTGCTCAGCAGCCCAGCATAACGCTGTAAAGGTTTAGGCAACAATAATTACTGAGGAGGTATAAGATGCAGAAGTATGTATGTACAGCATGTGGTTACGAGTATGATCCGGCAATTGGCGACCCAGATGGTGGCGTAGCACCGGGCACAGCGTTTGAAGATATCCCAGAAGATTGGGTATGTCCGCTTTGTGGCGTTGGCAAAGATATGTTTGAACCCGCTTAGAGCTGATTTTAAGGAGAGTATAATGCAAAAGTATGAGTGTATGGCCTGTGGTTATGTATATGACCCGGCAGTAGGCGACCCCGATGGCGGTATTGCTGCGGGTACGGCGTTTGAAGATATTCCAGAAGATTGGGTATGCCCGCTTTGTGGCGTTGGTAAGGATATGTTCGAACCCGCTTAGTTTAGAAATGAGATGATTTAGATGAAAAATATGGTTGATGACATAGGCAAGTTTTTAAAAGACAATCAGATAAGACCATCGGTACAGCGCATTAAGATATTTGAATATCTGCAAAGTGCAGAAGATCACCCGACAGTTGATGACATCTATTGCCATTTAGCAACGCTTATCCCTACGTTATCGAAGACAACGGTCTACAACACGCTTAATTTGTTTATCGAAAAGGGTATTGCGCTGCAAATTTCGATCGATGAAAACGAATCGCGCTATGATGCCAAAGTCGACAACCATGGTCATTTTATGTGCGAAAAATGTGGCTGTGTGATGGACTTTGAGGCCGATTTTTCAAAACTTATCGGCGATCAATTAGACGGTTTTGAAATACACCAGAAACATCTTTATTTCAAGGGTGTCTGTCGAAACTGTCAACAAAAATACGCGAATTGATAATTTTGAAGCTAAGCAATTTAAAATCCGTGCAATTGGTACGGCTATCTCACAACAGTAAAACGTGAGGTTAATTGGAGGAAAGTATGTTAAAAAAAGAAATGAATAAAGCAATTAACCGGCAAATCAACGAAGAACTCTTTTCAGCCTATTTGTATTTGGCGATGGCTGGCTACTTTGAAGATAAAAACTTGCCGGGCTTTGCCAATTGGATGCGCATTCAGTTTCAAGAAGAGCAGTTTCACGCATTGAAAATGTTTGACTATGTCAACGAGCGCGGCGGCAGTGTCGTTTTAGAGGCAATTGACAAGCCGGAGGCTGATTTTGACAACGTTATTGAAGTGTTCGAAGCCACATTGGCGCACGAAAAGCACATTACAGGTGAAATTGAAAAATTGATGGAGCTGGCAGTTGATATAAAAGATTACGCATCACAAAGCTTTTTAAGCTGGTATATTGACGAACAAGTTGAAGAAGAAGCAACAGCAGAAGAAATACTTAATCAATTAAAAATGTTTGATGGTAAAGGTCAGGCGTTGTTGATGTTCGATAGGCAATTTGCCGCACGTAGTTTTGTGCCACCGGCAAAGTAATTGAGCAAAAATCGTAGCTTTTTAGTTGCGACACCATGTCATCTCGACAGAAACGCTGGTGAAGTGGAGGGATTTCGCTTTTAAAACTCGAAAATTCTCGATTTCGGCTACGCCTTCACTCGAAATGACAATTTGACAGTACAGTAACAAAATATCGTGAAAAAATTGAAAGGTATCCACAGGGTGTTAAAGCGCTGCGGATACTTTTTTTATTTTTAAAAATTTTTTTCAAAAAATATATTGACTATTGGTCATAAAAGTTGTATACTAATCGAGCTAAAAGGATGACTAGAAGTCATAAATGACTGATAGTCGAAAGAGGAAATTGCGCTGTAAGCAAGAAAGAGGGTGAATAAATGGGTTCAGATCGCATGAAAATTAAAAAGCAAAAAAAGAAAAATGCCATTGAAAACATTGCCTTTACTACGTTTTGTGAAAAGGGCATAGCTAAGACAACCATTGATGAGATTGCTGAAAAAGCTGGCGTTGCCAAGGGAACTTTCTATTTATATTACAAAAGCAAAGCAGATTTAATAGAAAGTCTTATTTTACGCGAAGCCACGCGCGTGCTGAATGATGCAATCGATAAAATGAGTAATGCAACTTTTAAAAGTGAAGATCGTACCAGAAAAATAATTTATATTGTTGACTACATCATTACTTATTTTCAAAAAAATCCACAGTTTTTGGAATTTATCCACAAAAATTTGTACAAGGGTTTATTGCGTGAAGAAAATCGCGAAATCGTAGAACAATTGGTGCGTCAAATCACGCCAATTGCCACTGATTCAGATACGTTACAAAAGAAATTATATTTGATTTTAGAATTGGTTGACTCGGTCGCTTACAATGCGATACTACTAGAGGCGCCTTATAAAATATCAGAAATTAAGCCCATGTTATACGAGTCAATTAAGCAGATTGTCATTATTTAGGGTGGAGGTGCAGATTGGAATTTATTGCAAAAATACTAACGAGAAAGCCAATGCTGGTACTATTAATTGGCCTCCTTTTAATTGTACCAAGTGTTTGGGGCGCCGTTAATACCGGCGTTAACTACGACGTTTTGTCATATTTACCAGAAGAGCAAGAATCGGTAAAGGGCGAAACAATACTAGAAGAACACTTTAAAAGTGCAGCGACGACTTTTTTAATGCTCGATGGTTACAAGCCCGGTGAAGTTAAGATAATTGAGGCCGAAATCAGAAAAATACCGGCTGTTCACGAGGTGACATCGATCAACGATTTAGTGGGTATCGCTGTGCCGAAAGACTTTTTACCACAATCGTTAAGAGATCAGTTTTATTCGGGCAAAGGCCAACTATTAATGGTCAGCTACGAAGAAAAAGCAGCTGCTGAGTCGACCATGGAAGCGATTGATCAAATCAATCAACTAATGCAAAACAGGGTCGAAATGAGCGGGTTATCAGTATTTTTAAAAGACGTTAAAGCCTTAGTTTTGAAAGAAATGCCCAAATACGTTTCGTTGGCGGCACTGCTCTCGCTAATTGTCTTGTTTTTCTGCGTTGAATCGTGGATACTGCCATTTATTTTCATGTTGACAATTGGCTTTGGCATTGTTTACAACTTCGGCACCAATATTTTTATGGGTGAAATTTCTTATATTACACAGGCGATTGCCGCCATTTTACAGTTGGCAGTTACAATGGACTACGCCATATTTATACTGCATCGCTACGAAGAAGAAAAAGAAAATTTCGCCGATCGACGCGATGCCATGGCAACCGCAGTTGTACAGGGTTTTAAATCGATATCAGGTAGTTCACTGACGACAGTCGCCGGCTTTGGCGCACTGTGCTTTATGAACTTTGCGATTGGCTTTGACTTAGGTATTGTCATGATGAAAGGCGTTGTCTTAGGCGTGTTAACTTGTTTGACATTATTGCCGGCCTTATTATTAATCTTTGATGGTCCCATTCACAAGTACACGCACAAGTCGTTAATACCGACCTTTGATAAATTGACAGACATTATTTTAAAACATAAGAAAACGGCTGTAGCCATCTTTTTACTGATGTTTATTCCGGCTTTTTATTGGCAGGCCAATACCGGCATATACTACAATATCAACAAATCATTGCCGAGCGATATACAAGCCAATATCGGGCTAGAAAAACTCAAGCAAGAATACGGCATGGAAACAACCCATATTGCCATTTTGCGCGATGACATTCAAGCCAACACCATGAAAGATGTCGTAGCTGAAATTGAAGAACTCAACGGTGTAAAAAGTGTTGTTGCCTACGAAAAACTAGTGGGCGCCGGTATTCCGGACAGCTATATACCAGATGCCATCAAAGACGCGTTTAAAAAAGATGGCCTGCAAATGGTGATGATTAATTCAGAACTCCCGGTAGCAACAGATGCAGTAAACTTGCAGGTTGAACAGATCAACGGCATAGTCAAGCGCGTTGATAAAAACGCCATTGTCACCGGTGAGGGCGCATTGACCAAAGACTTGAAGAAAATCGTCGACCGCGATATTCGCATTACGACCATTATATCGGTAGTCGCCATCTTTGTGATTATTGCGATCGTATTTAAATCGCTCGTCATGCCGGCGCTATTGGTTGGTTGTATCGAATTGGCAATCTTCATTAATATGGGTATTCCATTTTTAATGAATCACACAGTGCCATTTGTAACGCCAATTGTTATTGGCGCCATTCAACTAGGGGCAACGGTTGACTATTCAATATTGATGAGCACGCGCTATCAAGAAGAACTACTGTCCGGCAAACCGAAAGAAGAGGCCATTAGAATTGCCACCAAAACATCGGCCAAGTCAATTATTACCAGTATGTTGGTATTTATTGCGGCCAACCTCGGTGTTATCGGCATTTCTTCAATTGATATCATCAAGGGCATTTGTACAATGTTGGCGCGTGGCGCACTTATTTCAGGGCTCGTTATTCTATTTATGTTGCCACCGATATTGTTATTGATGACCAAATTTATTACAAAGAGTAAAACCAATAAAACCAATAAAACTAATAAAAAGAAAGAAGGTATCGCATATGCAATCAACAATTAAAAAAATAATTGCACTCATCTTGTGCGGAACACTTTTAGTAGGTGTTAGCTTTGCCATTACAGACCAGCCAAATACAACAGGGCAAACTGAACAACAAAGCAAATTGCCATTTTTGGAAAAGTCAAACACAGTATTAGATAAGGGGCAAGGCAACTTGCCAGTTGAAAAACAAGAAACCGTCTTTGTCAATCTCAACCCTGACGGTTCAATCAGACAAGTAATTGATTCTAACTGGCTGAAGAACAGCCGCGGCAATAACGAAGTAGTCGACAAAACGGCACTTAGCAAAATAAGCCCCGTTTCAATTGCCGAGTACAATCAAGCCAATGGCGGCCAGATTACTTGGCAGCCAAATGGCGAAGACGTTTATTACCAAGGTGAAACCGATAAAAAACTGCCAGTTGACGTCAAGATTGACTATCAGTTAGACGGCAAGCCAATTTCGGCCGATCAATTAGCTGGTAAAAGTGGCCATGTTAAAATTACCGTATCATTTGAAAACCACAGCAAATCACAATACGAAATAAACGGCAAAATGGAAACACTGGCGACGCCCTTTACAACAGTTGCCATGCTCGGTTTACCAAACGACGTTTTTTCAAATATCGAATTGGAAAACGGCAAAATATTTTCAGATGGCAATAATCAAATAGCGACTTTTATCGGGTTTCCGTCACTTAGCGACACGTTGCGCCTAAAAGACCCGGCGCTCAGCAATATGGTTTCAATCGATTTGCCCGATCAGTTTGTAATAACGGCCGATGCAGTCGACTTTGACTTGGCGACAATTGCCATTGCGATGACGCCCGAAATACCCGATATGTTAAAAGACATTACCAATGAAGAAGATATCGATCAAGACTTGGCAGATGTAACAGTGCTATTAGCTGCCAAAGAGACCATTGAGCAAGTCGACCCAACCGAGCGCATTAAAGATTTAGTGCGCGATGCCAAGCGCACCGACCAAGCCCAACTATTGCTCAATGACCTGTTCACCTTTTACGATTTGGAGACATCGATTATTGAAGAATTGCCGGCATACATCAACAATGCCAACATCAAACTGTTCGATCGCGTAAAAAAAGATTTAGAAGATCATCACTTTGAAGCCGTGCTCGACAATGAAGTAATCAAGACATTGCCCGATCGCATGACGGCCGAAAATATCGAAAAAGCCAGAAAAATGATAGCGCGCTACGATGAAATTCAAACATTTGACATCGATCGCCTCGACAGCATGAACGGCTTAATCGACAATAGAGAAGACTTGCGCGAGATATTTGACCAGGCCGAAGATATACTCGATGATGTCAAGGCACATGACGACGAAATTGAAACATTAGAAACACTGGCACTTTACAGCGACCAAATCGCAGAGCTGGCTAAAAATATGGAAGACAGCGGCCTTGATGGTCAGTTGACAGAAAGCGACATGGCCTGTATGTTAGAGGCGCTCGCCGCAAAAAAAGCTGGCGAAGCGATGCAGCAATTAAATGCATTGGTACCAGCTGATGGCAGCTTAACGCCAAAGGCACAACATGTTTTAACGGGCATGGTTGACCAAGCCATTGCAGCCGGTCAAATTAATGCCACTTCAGGCGGCGCAATCAAAGTTGTTATCAGTGGTGGGCAGTTGCCACCACAAGTGCGCGGCATGTTGGTCGGCATGGCGCAAGGCAATGTGCAAAAACAGGCGCAGCAGCAATTGGCATCGGCTGCTGGCAATTTAAAAAATTTAATTAACGATGCCAAGCGCATTGAATCAGAAATAGAAGACGACCTCGGTTCAGATTACAAAGATAAAATAACAGATGCCGTTGACTATGCTGACGATTTAAAAGACAAAATGGACGCGCTGCGCGAACGCGAAGAAAAGTCGCACGATCAAATTGAAGAAGCGCGTCAAGCCATGAACAACGAAGCCGATATCGAATACTTCTTAGAGTGGAAAGACAAGCTACACGACATGAAAAAAGACCTCGATGACAACGCCGAAAATGTCGAAATAGCAAAAGATTTACTGGCGCAGTACGACAAGCCAGAAATAAAAGACTTTTATGACAATATGAGCATTATCATTGATGATATGGAAGATGTTCGCCCAATTGCCAAGTCATTTAAAACGCTGATAGAAAAGCCGGTTTACGACAGACAATGGCACAATATGCCGAGCACGCTCAATACGTTGATCAACATAAAGGACCACCTCGACAACAATCGCTATTTGGCTGACACGCTAAAACTCAGCTTAGATGATAGCGTTATCGAGGCAATGCGAAACGTATTAGATGTCGTCGATAAAAAAGAAAATGAAAACCGCTTAGCTGATATACAGTCAGACCTAGAGCAGCTCAAGGCATTAGATGACAGAAAAGCAGCACTTGAAAAAATGTCAGAAGCCTATACCAGCTTTGCCGGCGGTGCAAGTGATATGGATTCGCAAGTACGCTTTGTATTAAAGACCGACCCAATTGAAAAGCCAGAAGTCGAAAAGGTCTATCAACCGCCCGTTGAAGAAAAACCGTCATTCTTAAAATGGGTAGGCAGCTTGTTTAACTAGCAAACTGAAAAAGTGACTAAAAAAGCTTATTAAAAAACGCCGTAACAGGCGTTTTTTAATTTCTGGGCGAAAGCAAAATAGCAAAACTTTTTAAGAAAAAGTGGTTCATCAAGTGCATTGTTAAAAGTTAGGTTGCCCGGTTTAATAATAAAGGTTATAATGAACCTAGCGGTGAAGTGTGCCGCTTAAATGATGTATTTAATGGGGCTAGGCAGAGCATGAAAACTTGGCAAAAAAATCTTTATATACTATGGGCAACACAGGTCATCTCACTTATTAGTTTTGGCTTTGGCATACCCTTTATTCCGTTTTACATTAGAGAACTGGGTGTAACTGCACCGACTGAAGTCAAGCTGTTTACCGGTATATTAAGTATGGCACCAGCGGTTAGCATGGCTATTATGGCACCAGTTTGGGGTGCGCTGTCCGATAGATTTGGCCGCAAATTAATGATATTGCGCGCCATGTTTAGCGCGACGATTATAATAACTGGCATGGGGTTGGTTAACAGTGTATACGCGCTATTGATACTCAGATTAGCGCAGGGTTTTTTAACCGGCACGGTCACAGCAGCGGCAACTTTTGTCGCAGCAAATACCCCCAAAGAACGGTTGTCTTACGCAATTGGCTTTATTTCTTCGTCGACTTTTATCGGTTATTCAATTGGTCCGGCGGTGGGTGGCGTTATTGCCAAATATGCCGGTTATCGTTCTAGCTTTATCGTTGGCGGTGTGCTAATGCTAATTGGCGCTATGACCGTTTTGCTATTTTTAAAAGAGGACAAAAACAGCTATGGCAAAAATTCAGACACCACCAATAAGACATCAATTCGACAGCTACTGACGCCGTTAGTGATATTATTCTTATTTATGCTATTTTTACAGCGCTTTATACGCAGTTTGTTTGGGCCCTACATGCCGCTGTTTATTGAGCTGCTCAACGGCACAGAAAATGCTGAAGTCATTACTGGTTTTGTCAATTTGGCGGTTGGCTTAACAACGGCCTTTGCCGCAATTATCGTTGGCAGATTAGGTGATAAATTTAACAAGTCAAAAATTGTAATATTTTTATTGGCGATTTCCGTCGTGGTAGGGTTCGTATTAGCGCAAGCTAAAACGCTGGTTTATTTTGCCTTTTTCTACACGCTGCTCTTCTTTGTGATCGGCGGCATTGAGCCGCTGATGGTTTCCTATATTACAGAACTCACGCCAAGTGAAGTCAGAGGCCGTCTATTTGGGCTAAACGGCATGGTCGGCAGCCTTGGTTGGATGGCCTCGCCCCTAGCGGCTTCCTATATTACAATTTATTATGGGTACGATACCTTGCTGTTGACAATACCTGTTTTATTACTGCTTAATTTTGTGGTATCGTTGCTGATTAATCGCTTTGCAGATAAGGCTATTTAGCCCCAAATTATTTACGTAATGATGCGAATAAATTGGCAAAGGTTTATTTATTGTTAATATCGTGATATAATTAACGTGATTATTTTAACATGTTATAAAGAGACGAGGAGACGCAATGAAACCAATTTTAGTAACAGATAATATTTATCGCTTGACCGTCAACGCGAGAGATTTACTATTTGAACAAATGTGGGAAATTCCCAATGGTGTCACAATGAATTCCTATTTAGTTAAAGGCGAAAAATTAGCGCTGGTTGATGGCGTTTGTGGCTGGGATGGTGTCCCTGAACAATTATTTGACCTACTTGACCAAATGGAAGTTAAATTAGAAGACCTCGACTACGTTATCATTAACCACATGGAACCCGACCACTCTGGTTGGTTGGAAGACCTAAGGGCGTTAAAACCAGATGTACAAATTTACTGTACGCGCTTGGGTCAAAATTTATTAAGGGCATTCTTTGGTATTACAGAAGGTGTTAATGTTATTAAAAATGGCGACATGCTCGACTTAGGTGGTGGTAAAGTCTTACAGTTTTATCAACAGCCCAATGTGCACTGGCCAGATACCATGTTTACAATGGAAACGTCGACGTCGACGTTGTTTACCTGTGACATGTACGGCTCGTATGGCGTTTGTGAAGGCAATCACTTCGACGACGAATTTAGTGATGAAGATCGCGCTTATTTTTGGGAAGAACAAATTCGCTACTATTCCAATGTACTAGTGACATTTAATAAAAATGCCATAATGGCAATTAACAAGACAAAGACGCTAGAACCGAAAATAATTGCGCCTGGGCACGGCCCTGTTTACCGTCAGTCGCCCAATGAATTAGTTGAAAATTACGAAAAAATTGCCAACTTTGTGACTGATGCGCCGCTCGATGAAGTGACATTGTTATGGGGCTCAATGTACGGCATGACCGAAAAGGCCGTTCAGCACATTAAGGCTCAGCTAGAGGCAAAAAATATTAAGTATAACATCTGTCAAATGCCGCAGACACCGCTTGGCTTGATAATGAGCAAGTGTATTCGTGCCAAGGCAATTATTGTCGCTGCGCCGACTTATGAAAACAACTTGTTCCCCGGTGCAGTTGCCGTGCTAGAAGAACTTGGCAAAAAGAAAATCGTCAATAAAAAAGCGCTCTATGTCGGGTCGTTTGGCTGGTCGGGTGGCGGTTATGAAGAAGTCGCTCGCATTATCGAACACCACCAGCTCAATTGGCAACTAGAAGAGCCAGTTACCTTTAATGGCACACCACTTGAAGAAGATTTAGCCAAAGTTAGCGAAGCACTTGATAAGTTGTTGGCATAAAATAAAGCATCTTCGGGCACTGGCTTAATAATCTTAAAATTGATTAAAACCGTCACAGCTGTGGCGGTTTTTTACTGGCTTATTGCTCTGTGGTATTCTAAATAGCAATCGCATATTCCACCTAGCACCTGAGAATACATTATCTGCTATAGGCATTGATAATCAGTTACAAATAGTGTAAAATTGTGATAACACTAATATTATGGAGACAATAATGAAAATCAAACGCACGGTCTATATTATAATTGGTTCAATCTGTTTTGTAATCGGCACGATCGGTGTCATTTTACCGTTGTTGCCGTCTTTTCCATTTTATCTGGCGACGGCATTCTGTTTTTCGCGCAGTTCAGAAAAACTCGATAACTGGTTTAAATCTACAAAATTATACAAAAATAATCTTGAAAGCTACGTAAAAGGCGAGGGCATGAAAATGGCTACCAAGCTGAGAATTATGTTGATCGTCACTGTATTGTTTGCCTTTGCAATCTATATGATGAAAAATGTCTTTGTCGGGCAGATCGTCATATTTATCGTTTGGGTCTTCCACATCTTGTATTTTACATTTATGGTTAAGACAATTCAGCAGTAATTCAATAACGTACCCGATCGCAGTTTATAAAGACATTACGAGTGAACCGCTCTACCGACTGAGCTACGTTGGCAAATGTTGCGTTCAGACTCTATTCTAACACAAATTTTAAATTGTTCAATCTTTTTTTGCATAATAGGCAAAAAATGCCGCGTTTTAATGGTGAGATTATTTTGGGTTCAAGGTTTATTTGAAAGATTTCGCAATAATGGCTTATTGGCCCCAAAATGGGGTATATCTTATAAAAATAGTAGGGTTTAAGGAGTAAATATATGAAAGATATACTATTAGAAATTAACGGCCTTCAATCGCAGGTTGAAGGAAAGGATATTTTAAAAGGCGTTAACTTAGCGGTAAGACGTGGCGAAATTCACGTTATAATGGGGCCGAACGGTGCCGGCAAGTCGACCTTGGCAAATGTACTCATGGGGCACCCCAGTCATCAGGTCTCTGGTGGAGAGGTGCACTTTGATGGTCGTGATTTATTTGAAATGAGCGTCGACGAACGGGCGCGCGCCGGCATGTTTATGTCATTTCAATACCCCGAAGAAATTCCGGGTGTTACCGTCGTAAATTTCCTGCGCACGGCAGTTGGCCAAATTAGCGGCAAAACGCCTTCGCTGTTTGAAATCAATTCTGAAATCAACGATAATTTAATGACGCTAGGTATGGACCAAAGTTATTTAACGCGCTACCTTAATCAAGGGTTTTCAGGTGGTGAAAAAAAGAAAAACGAAATATTGCAAATGTCAATTTTGAAGCCAAAGCTCGCCATTTTAGACGAAACCGACTCAGGGCTTGATGTCGATGCCATTAAAAATGTCTACGAAGAAATACAAAAATTGTCAAGCGATGACAATGCCATTGTGGTCATTACACACTATAACAAAATACTAAATTATATCAAGCCCGATTACGTACATATTTTAGTCGATGGCCGCATCGTTGAAAGCGGTGATTTAGAGTTAGCCAACAAAGTTGAAAGAATCGGCTATGACAAGTATCGGGAGGTGCATCTTGACAGCTAAAACCTATATTGCCGATGTCGATCGCGGCGTCTATGACATTGTCAATTCTGAACGGCATCGCTTTGTTGTCGACAAGGGCTTAACCGAAGACATTATCAAAGAGATTTCGCGCGATAAAAACGAACCGCAGTGGATGCTCGATTATCGCCTAGAATCGCTACGCATTTACAAGGAAATGCCGATGCCCCTATGGGGGGCAGATTTAACAGAGCTCGATGTCGAAAACATCGTTCATTACGTGCGCCCTGACGCTGACATGGTAGATAATTGGGACGACGTGCCTGAAGATATAAAAATGACATTTGAGCGCTTGGGCATTCCGCAGGCCGAAAGAGAATCACTCGCTGGCGTTGGTGCACAGTACGACTCAGACGTCGTCTATCATTCACTACAACAAGAGCTGATTGAACAGGGCGTTGTCTATATCGATATGGATGAGGCGGTACACAAGTATCCTGAAATTGTAAAAGAATACTTTATGACGGTTATCACCAATCGCTATCACAAATTTGCTGCCTTGCACGGCGCGGTTTGGTCGGGCGGTTCTTTTGTCTATGTGCCAAAAGGCGTCAAAGTTGAAAAGCCGTTACAGTCTTATTTTAGATTAAACGCCAAAGGTGCCGGTCAATTTGAACACACCTTAATTATTGTTGAAGAAGGTGCTGAACTACACTTTATCGAAGGCTGTTCAGCACCGAAGTACAGCGTGCAAAATTTGCATGCCGGCGCCGTTGAATTAATTGTTCGCAAAAATGCCAAATTGCGTTATTCGACCATCGAAAACTGGTCGCGCAATATGTATAATTTAAATACAAAGCTCTGTTTAGTCGACGAAAATGGCACAATTGAATGGGTGTCAGGGTCGTTTGGCTCGCGCGTGTCAATGCTTTACCCAACTAGCGTGTTGCGTGGTGCGAATGCCAAAAGCGAATTTACCGGCATTACCTTTGCCTCAACCGGTCAGTATCTCGATACTGGCACTAAGGTTATTCACGCCGCGCCCAACACCTCGTCGATTGTCAATTCAAAATCGATTTCCAAAAATGGGGGGCATGCCTATTATCGCGGCTACTTAAAAGTAACGCCCGAGGCAAACGGCAGCAAATCGGCTGTCAACTGCGAATCGCTCATGCTCGACGCGCAGTCTATCTCTGATACACTGCCGATTATTGAAGTGCTCAACGACGATGTCGATATTGGTCACGAAGCGCGCATTGGACGCATTAGTGATGAAACAATTTTTTATTTAATGAGCAGGGGTATTCCCGAAGAAGAAGCAAAGGCGATGATTGTACGCGGTTTTGTCGAGCCAATTACAAAAGAATTGCCGCTCGAATACGCCGTCGAGCTCAATAATTTGATTACGCTTGAGCTCGAAGGCACAATAGGTTAGGTGATTAGATGACATACTTAAAAATACAAGAAAGACAATATCAACAAAGTAAAACGCCCAACTGGAAGCGCATCAGCTTGCCTGAAACGCTATTTCCAGTAGTAGAAAATACCATATTTAGTGCGGTTCAGGTAACGCAAACCGGCCGATCGCCCCTGCTAAATTTAAAAGATGTGTTGGCTGGCAAACAAGATAAACAGCTTGCTTTAACACTGCAACAAATAGAGCAGTACTTAAATATCGATAACAACCATATGGAAAGCTTCGGTGCTAAGTTTTGTGGCTATAACAACAGCCAGTTTAATCACGGTATTTTACTACACGCCAAAGAAGGGCAAACTGAAAGCATTAAGTTAGACTATCAGTTAACTTGTGATAATGCACTACTGATCGATCATCATTTAATTGTCGCTGAAGCGTCGGCCGATGTTAAAGTGGTATTAGATTATCGCTCGTCAGACCAGGCGCAGCATCAGCACTATGGCAGCATTAAAGTAATCGCTGCGCCCAATGCGCGCGTTAATATTACAGTTTTACAGCGCCTTAATGAGGCCAGCTTTAGTTTTCAGCAAGTGTTCACAAGCATTGCCGAAGCAGCAGATGTCGTCGTTAACGATGCCCAAGTTGGCGCCAATATTAAAGTAATGTCTTGCGTTCAGCAAGTTGACGGCTTTCGCGCCAACGCGGCAACCCATTCGCTGTATTACGGACAACAAAATTCGGCAACCGACCTTGCCTATACCACCAAGCATGGCGGCAAAAAATCGACTTCGTCAATTTTCAGTAAAGGCGCCCTGCAAGAAAACAGTAAAAAAGTTTTTCGCGGCAATTTAGCCTTTAAACGCGGCGCCACCCAAGCGGTTGGTCGCGAAGAAGAATTTGTCTTACTGCTCAGCAAAAAATTAAAGTCTGATTCTATGCCCGGTCTATTTTGTCAAGAAGATGACGTCATTGGTGAACACGCTGCCAGCGTTGGTCAAATTGATGAAAACAAATTGTTTTATATGATGAGCAGGGGCTTTGATGAAAGCGAAGCCAAGCGTCTAATGATCCATTCCGGCTATGCCGAAGTCATTCAAAAAATGAATATTGGCGCGCTCGGTGAAATTATTTCAAGCGAATTGGACGAAAGGATAAATCGATGAATACTAAAGCGATTAGAAATCAATTTGCCAGTCTCGACCAAACACTTTACTATTTAGACAATGCGGCAACCACGCTAAAGCCACAAACTGTGATAGCGCGCTTGGCCAAGTACTATGCCGAACAAAACGGCAGCCCGCACCGCGGCGCACATAAATTGAGCATATTGTCGACACAGCTTTACGACGCTGCCAAAGCAACAGTAGCCAAATTTGTCGGCGCTGCTGCCGATGACAAAGTGGTCTTTACGCGCGGCACCACCGAGGGGCTCAATTTAGTTGCGGCAGCATTGCCCGACGATTTCTTGCAAAAAGGCGACAACATCGTCATTACAGTTACATCGCATCACAGTAATATTTTGCCTTGGCAGCGCTTGGCAAAGCGCCGTGCTGCCGAACTGATCTATCTGTATTGCGATGAAACCGGTCAAATCGCTGATGGCGAACTAGCCAAAATAAACAACAAAACCAAAGTTGTCAGCTTGCCCTATGTCGTCAATGGCATCGGTGCGATTCACCCTGTTAAAGCGGTCATTGCGCAAGCTAAAGCGTTTGGCGCATTGTCAGTTGTCGACGCCGCGCAAGCAGTTGGTCATATTACAGTTGACTTCGCTGATTTAGGCTGCGATTTTTTGGCCTTTTCTGGGCATAAGATATACGGGCCACAGGGCATTGGCGCCCTAATAGCTAAAGGTGGGGCCTTAGAAAAGTTAAATCCATTTAATTTGGGTGGCGACATGATCGAATACGTCACCGAACAAACGGCAACCTTTGCCGAAATACCAACCCGTTTCGAAGCGGGCACCCAAAATGTAGCCGGTGCAGTTGGTCTGGCGGCGGCAATCGATTGGTTGGGCGAGCTTGGCTATGACAATGTCTACCAACACAACCAAACAATAACTGACCAGCTGTATGCCATGTTGGCAGCACGCGACGACATTGTCGTTTATGGGCCAGCAGCTGGCCAGCCGCGCGGTTCGCTGGTGACATTTAATGTCAAAGGTGTTCACCCGCACGATGTTGCAACAATATTAGACAGTTGCAATGTTGCAATCAGGGCGGGGCATCACTGTTGCCAGCCGCTGATGGCCTACTTAAAAACGCAGGCGACTTGCCGCGCCAGTGTCGGTGTCTATAATTCAGCCGAAGATATCGCCGCCCTTGGCGTTGCGCTCGATAAAGTTCAGGAGGTTTTTGCTTAATGCTCGATCAAATTTATACGCAAATTATTATTGAAAATAGTCGCAATAGTAAGCACCGTGGCGAAATGGAACAGCCCAGCAAAGTTGAGCGTGGTCACAATCCCAATTGTGGTGACGACCTCACCTTAATGGTCAAAATCGTAGATGACAAAATTGACGATGCGCGCTTTATCGGCAATGGTTGCGCCATCAGTACGGCCAGCATGTCGATGATGATCGACCTCGTCATCGGTAAAACATTGGCAGAAGCCGACCAAATGGCGCAAGTTTTTTTGGCGATGATACAGGGCAAGCAGCTGACCGATTCAGACAGAGCGCTATTAAAAGACACAGTGATATTTCAATCGCTTAAAGATATGCCGGCCCGCGTCAAGTGCGGCACATTGGGTTGGCACTGCTTAAAAGTAATTGTTGAAAACTAATATTAACCCAGAACACTCCCCAACGTGTAAATAATTTGGAATTGGTGGCGCGCTTTTTGTTTGTAAAGCGCGCCATTGCGGTATATAACATTATATGGCTGGGATATGGAAAGAGGTAAACATGAGCAATCAACAAAAATTTCGCATTGCAGTACGTGGCTTAATTGAAAAAGACGGTCGCTTTTTGCTATTAAAGAGAAGCAAACCGGCGCGCGGTGAGATGGGCTATTGGGAACTGCCCGGTGGTGGGCTCGATTTTGGCGAATCGCCTGAGGCGGCGTTATTGCGCGAAATTGATGAAGAAACTGGTTTGCATGTTGCGGTTGCCGAGCCACTTTCACTGTGGCACCACTTGCGCGGCGATAGCGTTGAAATAATTGGCATGACCTCGCGTTGCCAGTGGCGTAGCGGCGAAGTTTGCCTGTCTGATGAACACAGTGACTTCGCCTGGCTGACAATTGATCAAATCAAACAGCAAAAGATATTTCCTGAACTATTAGAAGAACTAGATAAAATGATTATTTAGGGCCCTTGGGACACAAACCTCAAAATCGGATTAAAATTTACTTAAAACAGCTTATTTTTTCCCTCTTAAATGATATACTTGCAAACAACGTAGGATTTAAGGAGGAAAGTATGCAAAAAATTGCGACTTTATTAAATACAATAAAAGCGGCGCTTAAAACATCTTGGCAGCGCTATCCCGAAGCGCTTAGCTTTGCCTATCTCTTCGGCGTTTTGGCAATTATAAGAGTACATCAAAGCATCGATTTTATTGCTCAGATACCTTATGACAACGCCATGATTGCTTCGTTTACAGCTATACCAATGGCATTGGTTGGCGTTGCCCTTTACGAGCGGCAAAAATTTTCTAACAAGGGGCGCTATGCCATTTCTGGCATTGTCGGCGCCTTGGCAATACTGCTTTGTTTGACCTTGCCCGAACAACTTATAAATGTCAGTATTTTTAGAATTCTCGTGCTCAATGTCAGCCTTTATTTAGCATTTACACTGATTCCATTTTGGTACGACGACCACAATTACGATATGGGCGTCATACAACTTATTTCCAGAACGGCAATAACATTGCTCTATTCAGTCGTTTTAATACTGGGCACATTTGCCATTTTGGCAGCAGTTGACAGCTTGTTAGGCATATCGGTTGACAGTGAAATATACAGCGATATTGCGATTGCCGTACTTGCCTTTTTTGCGCCGACCTTTTTGTTGGGTGAAGTACCAGACCGCTACTCGGTTAAGCAACTTACGCTCGACCCGCTGATTAAAAAATTGCATGTCTATGTCGTCATGCCGCTACTCTTAATCTATTCAACAGTGCTTTATTTATACTTTGCTAAAATCGTCTTTAGCATGACGCTACCGCGCAATATAATCGTTCACCTCACGCTTTGGTACAGCTTAATAGCTATTATAACGCTGTTTTTTGTCAACTCTTATCGCGCTGAATTTGGCCTCAGTATGTGGTTTTCTAAGTGGATGCCGCGCATATTGGCATTGCCAATTGGCATGATGTTGTTTTCACTTTACTTGCGCGTTTCGCAGTATGGTTTTACGGTCAAGCGCTATTTTGTAGCTGCTTTGGCACTGTGGGTGGTTGGCGTCGTCATCTATTTTATTATTAAGCAAGAACGCATTTATCAAAATATTGTCGTCGTTGCCATTGTCTTGATGCTGGTCAGCATGTACGGGCCGCTCAATGCCTTTAATGTCAGCTTTAATAGTCAATATGGCCGTTTTGTCAATCTTCTAGAAAGTAAGGCGATGTTAAATGGTGATAAATTGGTGATTAACAGCGAATTAGGTAGCGCCGATAAGCGCGAAATCATTGATTTAATTAATTTTTTCGAGCGGCAACAGCAGCTCGATAAATTAAAATTTTTACCAAAAGACTTTGATCCGCAAGCCGATATGGAATCAACTTTTGGTTTTGTCTATAACGGTGGCGATTACTACGATGGCAATCAATATATATCATATTATCGCTATGGCGATTTTGCGCCTGAAAATATTGCGCCCTATAACACATTTCAGCCGATTGAAGTGTCGAGCAATTCTCAAATTGACGGCGATCAAAAATGGCAGATAGACGCTGCTTACAATATAGAAATTGTAACTGAAAGCGGCTTGCACTTTAAAATACCGCTGCTCGATACACTGGAAGACTTAAAGGGCAATTCGGGGAAAAACAGCGATCAGCGCCTTGTTATCGAGGGCAACGCCCCTGACTATTTACTTGTCATCACTGATGTAAACGGAAACTATGTTTCAAAAGATGGCAGCTACGATATCAACTATCTACGCGGCTATCTGTTTACCGAATAGCGCTAGAAGTGCAATAAATCGTTCAATATAACTTTAAAAATGCCAAAAAATGCCGATAACTCTACCATATGAGTCATTTTATTAACGAGGTGGAGGCCTATATGAAAAGGTTAATCGGTATATATGTTGCATTAATGATGCTCTTTACGACAGTTGTCGGCAGTGGTACACTTAACAGTTACGCGCTAGACGTCAGTGACGAGGCAACGGTAACGAGTGTTAAATTTATTAAAAGACATGAAGAATATGATGTTGCCGGTGGCAATGTCATAATAATTGGCACAAATTTAGATACGGTCGATGTCTTATTTGCCGTTCAGGGCGGTGTGCCACAGGTATTGGGCAGCAAGCACCCCGATTCGACGGCTTCGTTTTTAAATTACGTTTTAACACAACAAGAAGTCGATGCCTTTAATGGCAAATTATATATCGGCAACAAAACCGTTGATTTAGATATTGCCAATTTTCCAATTATCACCGGTGCAGATAATGCCGTTGTCAATCAAGATTTAGGCGAACGCTTAAAGTTAAACGGCTCGAATTTAAATGCCATAGGCAGTGCTGCAATCTCAGCCAGCTATGGCCGTGGCATTCAACAAAGAGACATTGCAATTTCAACGCCAATTGACTTACAGCCGAATTATGTCGACTTTACGCCAACTGCACCAGGTGTGTTTGGTCGCCAAGACATTACACTTAATCAAGTCAATAGCGGCGACCCCCTTGTTGAAGTGACCTATTTTTACCACAACGCCTTTCGCATATTGAGAAGCCTCGACTTGGCGCCGGTAGACGTGTATCCCAATGCGGCTGCCAAGGGCGAGCAAGTGACGCTTACTTCTGATGCCTTTTCCGATGCAAAAAATTATGCCGTTTACTTCTTGAGCGTATCTGATAACGATTATGCACTCGACGCCCATAAAAAATCGCCCGAAGTGTTGCTGTCGGCCGATAAAAAGAGAATGACTGTTACAGTGCCCAACAGCAGTGCTTTTAAGCTGGGCACAAAGCGTATTGTTGTGGTTGAAACCGTCAACGACGAAATTGTGGCGCGCTTTAATGTGCCCGATGCCTTTGACTTAATCGACGCCGTCAATCAGCCGTCGCTTAAATTGGTCAATCCGTCAAGCGGTACCGACGAAGGCTCTAAAGTGCAGTTAATCGGTAACAATATACTTATTCCAATTATTCCTGAGCTAATTAAAACAGCTGGCGAAATCACCGTTCAAACGGCAACGCCAGGCGATGCTGGGCGCACCATGCTGGTCGACTATGACGAAGCTAATTTAACATTTAAGGGCGTTGCAGTAACGACATTGCGGCGCAGTATTAGAACGACCATTGGCAAGCGCGCCAATTACGAGTTGTTAGCCGACGGCAGCGTCAAGTACAACAAAATTGGCGCCGACGATTATCTGTATATTTCGACTGACCGCATCGACGATGCTGCCGACGATCCGCAGCGCGATGTTTTAATCGAAATCGACACCACTATTGTCGATGCCAACGGCAAGGTTTACCACTTTTATCAATCGGCTTTAAAAGTTGATGGTTTCACATTTGAAGTTAGCTCGATAAAGCCAAATATTGTCAATGTGATACCGCCGAAGGTGCAGTTAGACAATAATTACCGCGTGTTAGGCGATACGCTACTGACCATTGAAGGCGATCATTTTTTGGTTGATAAATATGCCGATAACAATGGCAATAGCCACGTGCATTATCCGGTAGTACTAGTACAAGTCGGAGGCACTCTGGGCGATAGTAACTATATTGTTAAAATCGATAAAAACGATACAACAGGTACAGCGCAGGGAACAGTCTACGACAGCAATGGCGTGGTTGCCGATACGCCAGTCGACCTCGTCGTCTTAAACGATGCCGGTGAAGTTGTCGATGGCTCTAATGGCAATATTTTTGGTACAAAAATAGGCGTTTATTTACCGCACAATATTTTAATTGGTTCAGGTGGCAAAAAAAATATTCAAGTCATCAACCCAAAGCGAAGCTCTGAAGACCTTGGCGCAGGTAGCGTAGCGATCGACAGTATAGTGTTTTCGACGTCGACCTTTGTGCCAATTATTGAAAGTGTTAACCCCAATGTCGTCGTCAGTGATGCGCAGGAAGAAATTGTCGTAACAGGTTCTAATTTTCAAGAGGGCATCAAGCTGTATATCGGTGGTATCGAAATCAGTGATGTGGTGCGTCAGGTTAGCCCGCAAGGCGATAGTATAACCTTGACATTTAAAGCGCCAAAAGGTCGCGTAGGTCAAACGCAATTACAAGTCGTCAACCCAGCTGGCGGTACGGCCCTTTATGATTTTTATTATGTTCGCTCGCTTGACCAAGACCCGACCATAGAAGCAATTTCGCCCAACCGCGGCACCAGTGATACACTGGCAATTATCACGGGCAACAACTTCGTTAAATCGGATGTTTCGGTTGATACAGCAACTGGCTTAGACGCCTACCGTCTCATTGGTTCGCGCGTTTTACTCGATGGCGTCGACGTCAATCAATACCATTCAGACAGCATGGGCAAAATTAAATTTGAGCCCTATACGGCGCCGACAAACAATTATCAATTATATACGATAAAAAACGATAAATTCGTATTGTCGCCCTTTGCTGACAATATAACCTTAACCGATCAAAATCAAAACAACTATAGCTTTTCATTAAATTCTGCTGGCGAATTACAGTTTTACGATGATGAGGCGATTAAATATACCTTTGTGCATGCCAGTGGTCAGCCTGATCGCGCATTTGATGCCAATGGCAATTTGCTGGGCAACTACAGCTTAACTGATACGGCATTAGTCGTACAAGGCGGCCCTAGCTTCAATATTAAATTAGACAATGCCCTACTGCGTGCAACCTATGCGCACGACGGTCAATTAAAGGCCGATTTGGCAGATTACTGGTCAAGTGTTATTTTGCAAGATAGCAACACAAATGCTTATTACAGTTTGCAAAAAACGGCCGACGGCACATTAAAATTGTCTGATGGCAAGCAAAAGAGCTACATTGTCAAGTTGACAGGCAACGCCTTAGACAACCCGCAATTCAAAGCCTACGATAGCTTTGGCAATGGGCATGCCATTACGGTTAACGCAACGGGGATTAACGTTGCGACAGCGCCGGCACTCAACTTAAAAATGCTGACACCTTATGCAGTCAATGGCCCAGATAAACGCATTATTGGCAATCGCGTACGCGTGATCAATAAGGGGCAAATTCGCATTAATGTGCCAAATCTGTTAAGCGGCGGCCCGAAAACAGTTACCGTACTCAATCCCGATACCAAAAAAGCCGAGTTAGTCGATGGCTTTAACTATTATAAATTACCGGCGACAAAGCCAATAATTTCTTCGCTGATTCCCAATATTGGCGCGTTGCGCGGCGGCTATATCGTGACACTGCGCGGGCGTGATTTTAACGAAAGCAGTCAGGTGTACTTTGATGGCGTCGTCGTGCCGCCGGCAGATAAGTCGGTTAACTTAGATGGCACGGCACTGACCTTAAAAGTGCCGGCATATCCAGTTGACATCGATAAAGTATACGGTGTCAATCAACTGACAGTGCCGGTTGTCGTCGTCAACAGTGACGGCGGCACAGCCACTTTAGACGACGGCTTTACCTATGTAAAAGCGTCGTCTTCACCGCAAATAGACAAGTTAATACTGGATAACGGCTCGGCGGTCGGCGGTGAAATAGTCGAAATTATCGGTCAAGATTTTCGCTTTTTCGAACCCTATGAAAACCTTGGTGGCAGCATTAATTATGAAGCGGGTATCGACACTTACAACAATTTAAACAGGCGCCTTAATGTAACGCCAAAGTGGGACGACCTACTGGCAAAGCGCTATGACGGCACAGTTGACCTGTGGGAAAAAACGCCAATTGAAGGCGATAATGGTTTTTCGGGTTTCGATTATTACTATGCCTCACCAATTTTGCCACGTGTCTATTTTGGTGATAAGCAAGCCAAAGTGGTCGACTTTGCCAACGGCTATATTAAAGTAATTACGCCGCCACACAGTGCAGGTGAAGTTGCCGTTGTGGTCATGAATAACGACGCTGGCGTATCAAACGGTAGCACTTACACATACCGGAAATCAGACTTAAAAATAACCAATATAACGCCGCCAAGCGGTGCGCGTAGCGGTGGTGAAAGGCGCGATATACGCGGCGATAACTTTATGAAGTCAATTGTCAAAGCCTATCAGGCCGACGATGCCACGCAAATTGTCGATGCAACAGATAAAGTGTCAGCATTGGTTCAATTTGGCAATGTTGGCAACCGTACAATTGAAATTGGCCAGCCTAACGATGGCAGAATTAACGCCAACCGCGCTACGGTGGCACTGCCCGGCGGGCTTAAAGTTGCCTATAACGGCGTTGCTAAGACATTGGCCGTCAGCTTACAAGAGCGTGGTAAAACCTATCGACGTGACTTTACTAACTTTACCACTGACGAGGTGTTTGTACCAATTGGCATGTTAAAAAATGGCGCTGATTACTATCAACCGGACGATTACGGCTATACGCCAACCGATCAGTACAATGGCGATAACGACTATGAATGGCTAAAAATTGCAATTGATCGCGACCAAAAGCGCCTATTTGTACAGCGCGGTTTTGCGCCACGCGTTACATTGCAAAACGCCAACTACATAACGCTATTAACGCCTTCGTATTACACAATCGAAACCGTTGACGTCTTCGTCTATAATCCGGATGGCAGCTTTGACAGCACGCCTTTTACTTATAAAAATCCGGCGTCATCACCAATAATAGAATCAGTTGAACCATTTCGGGTCAGTCTTAAAAATACGGTTGAAAACGAGACAGATGAAGACCAGCGCCTCGTCGAATCGTCGGTGTCCGGTGGTGCCTTAATTGAAATTATCGGTCGCGACTTGCGCGACGGCGCGCGCGTCTATTTAGCAGATAAAGAAGCTAAAGTCGAAGGTTTTCGCGATGATGCAGACAACGATAGGCAGGTCATTACCATTAGAATACCGGCTGGCAAGTTAGAACAGAGCGGCCAAAAACTGCCGATTATCGTTGAAAACAGCGACGGCGCAATTGCCAATTCGGCAGACCCGCTACAGCTTGGCACAGATAAGCGGCGCATTTACTTCGTTTACAGAAAGCCGCTATCGGCGCCGACCATTACGGCAGTTGAACCGCAAGAGACGTCGCAATACGGCGGCAATACAATTACCATAAGCGGTAGCGATTTTAGAAGCGGTGCGACAGTGCTGATTGGTGGTGCTGGCGGCATATCAATTCAGCCGGCAGATATTGACTCGCAGGGCAAATATATAAAAATTAAAGTGCCACAAGGGCTGAAGCACGGCGCCAAAGATATTCAGGTAAACAATGCCGATTTTGGCATGGATATTCAGCAAAAAGCACTGACCATTATCAGTTATCCGACGCTCGAAAAGGGCATTTACGATAAAGACGGCAATCGCGTTGAGCGCATTTTAATCACTGGTGGTGAAACCATTATTTTAAAGGGTGAAAACTTTACAGCTGACGCAACGGTTATCTTTGGTGGTCAGCGCCAGTTGGCAAAACCAGAAGAAACCGGTCAAGTTGGCTTTTTCAAAGACGATAAACGCTATATTGTCAAAGATGGCATTACGGCACAACAAACTGTTGTAGTCGACGATAAAACGCTGCAAGTTACCACACCGGCAGTGACAGCCGAAGGTGAATATGCGATAACGGTAATTAACGGCGATAGTGGCATTAGCGCCAGCGGGCCACTAGTGAAGTACGGTTTGCCGATACCGGCCGCACCGGCGTCATTGAAAGCTGCCATTGTCGACAATCGCTATATTAAACTATATGACTACGCGATCGCCGACAGCAAATATTATGAAATATACGCCTATACCGGCAAAAAGTCGCTTAGCGCCTTGCGCAAAGACAACTATCGTGACTTTGCCACGCTTGGCACCACGGCGCGCGTGCCGCATAAAATTACGCGGCTGGCAAGTGGTGTTAAATTGAAAAAAGGCGATAAGGCACGCTTTATGGTCAAGGCGGTTAACAAATATGGACTGTCTGGTTTTTCTAATGTCGCTACGCTAAAGTACAACGACATTGCAAAGTTTTTGACAACTGCAAAAAAAGAACAAAAAAACAGCCTGCTCAAACAAAGCGGCACGGTTGACATCAAGCGACAGCCCGGTAAGGCACTTGTCACACTAAGCGACTATTCAGCGCTATCGGGGCAGTCATATCGCTTAGACGATGACCAACAGGCGTTACAGCAAATAACAGTTATTGCGCCCGACCGCTTAATTGCGCGCAATAAGGGCGCAGTCAAGTTAGAGGGCGAGCTAGTCGATGTTAACTTTAGCTTACAGGCATTAAACAATCGCCAGTTTGTCGCCAACAATACAGCCAGTAACGAATATGTTACATTTAAGGCCGACTGGCAGCAAAATGCGGCGACGGCGCACGCGCTGGCAAAATTGCCGCGCGCCATAAAAGCGGTTTCACCAGTTGTGGCGCTTTCGGCCGAAATTGGCAACAATACCGGCAGACGCCAACTGGGCCAGTTAAACGATGGCATGGCACTTAATTTCAATTTAAATTCGGTGCGCATTAACGACCGACAGGGCCCTTATATTGCCTACTACTTTGACAGTGCAAGCGATAGCTGGTTGCCGCTTGCTAATCGACAAGCTGACGGACATGTTGCGATTAATGTCAGCGACATGGGTTATTATATACTGGCAAAGCCGTATTAAGACCAATTAGAGCAAAACTGAAATGAGGAAATAATGAAACGATTGTTAGCAGTAATAATGATATTGTGTCTACTTTGGCAAGTCGGTTATGCCGACCCGTACAAAGCACCTCATAACGACCGTCAAGTTGTACAGACCTTTACGCCGCTGCCGTTGAACGATGCAGAGGCAACTACATTAAAGGGTGCTGTGCAGTACGGCGACGTTGCGACGCGTTACAATTTCAAAGACGTTTCGGGTGTTGCTTATAACAGCGCCGTGCGCATGGCCATTTTAGGCGTGTCAAAAGGCGTTGGCAATCGTCAATTTGCGCCTGGTAGCGAACTCAACAACATTGCTGTGTTAACCATGTTGGTGCGCTTATATGACGATGAAGCAGCGCTTGAAAAAGGTGTTTATAATCAAATGGATGGCGCTTCGGCGAACAGCATACAAGCAGCGCTGCAAGATGCCTACTATGCGCGTGCGCAGGCCTTGGGAATACTGATGGCCAATGAATCGGTCAGTTATACAGCGCCGGCCAAGCGGCAAGATATTGCCCGTTGGTTAGCTAACGCTGGCAAATTGCCGGCACCCAATGAACAGCTTGAGGCGTCGACAGATTGGTCGTCGATTCGGGCAGAAAATCGCGATGCCGTCGCCACACTGTTGGCGCAGCGCTTACTCGATAAAGATGACAACGGTGCCGTTCGGCCAAATGATGCAATGACACGTGGCCAGTTTACAGAGCTACTCGACCGCGTCGTCAAGCAGTATGCCGATCAATTGGCTTTAACGACACACGATGCCATTGTCATTGCCAAACAGAATAACACGACAGGCGATGGCACGACAACTACATTTAATTTGCGTAAAAGCGATAACACGCTATTAAAAATTGAATTAAACAAGCCCAAGCTCGGCGAAGTAACTGGGCTAACAGTATTGCGCAATGCACAACTGGGGGACCAAAGTCTGTTGCGCATTGGCGACAGCGTCACCGTGCTGGAACAACAGCAAAGTGTAAAATTGGTTGAAGTGCACAACGATAGCAGCGTTGTGCAGCGCTTGATAGACACGCTAAGTCAGCTTGACGACTTGACGGTCAGACAAGGCACGGTGCTGACCAATTTAACTGAAAGTACCGTTTTGTCTGGCAAGCGTCTAACCGGTCAGCGCGTTCGCCTAGAACTGGACGACGACGCCATGATAGAATTATTTAGCAGCGTCGATCAAGACGGTGCCATAGACGAATATCCAATTTTAAATGGCAAGCGAACAATTAAAGCCAAGGCCCTTTACAGCGGCCAACCGCTAACCGTTTACACCAAGGGCAGCAATGTACTGTATGCGACAGTTGGCAAGCAGCCGATTGATTTCGTCAAGGGTACGCTGCGTGAAATAAAAAGGCAAGAAGACACAATCCATTTGACAATGTTGGGCTTTGACAACAATGTCTACAGCTGGACGCTAAACAAAGACGTCAACGTCTATATCAATCGTTACCGAACGACATTAGACGCTCTCAAGACCGGTGCAGTGCTCAGCGTGCGCGCCATTGGCGACCGCGTTTTGCGCATTACGGCTGAAAGTTACCAACCACCGGCTGGCTACACCGGCAAGGCAGGCAGGGTAAAATACGCCACCATCAAAAGGCCAAATGGTGCAACAATTGAACTTGTTGAAAATGATGAAGTGGTCAACATTGGCGACAATACGCAAGTTTTACGTGGCACGCAATCGATTGCGCGCGACAAGTTGCACGCCGGCGATAAAGTGGCGCTCTATTATGACGATGCAATTAGTCGCACACCGTCTAAAATTATTGCCGAGGGGCGCGAAAACTTAATTGGCGACCTGGTAAGAGCCAAATTAATCAATTATAATCAGTACACCGATCAAATAAAACTGACGGGTTGTCACACTTTAGAAAATTCTAAGTGGCAAAAAGCCGAGGCTTATAGTGTAACTTATAAACTGGCCAAACAGGTTGCCGTTTACGATGGCAATCAATCAGTTGGCTCAGCACTGAATAAAGACTATATCAACCGCGAAGCCTATTTGGTGGTGGTCGATAACTTTGGCCGCCCTGAAGTGACCAAAATGGTTTTCAAAAGAGGCAACGAACGACATTATGACGACGTGATTGCCGATTACAGTACAATTATTGATAAAATGCGCTTGAAAAACAATGTTGATGTAACACTTGACGACGGTACAATTTACATTAAAGACGACCGCGTTGTCGACCGCATCAATTTGCGCGACAATGCCGGTGTTTACGTATTGGCCAATCAATTGGCCGGTGCCGATGTGGCGCGTATTGTCAGCATGGTCGATGGCTACGATAACGTGTTCAGCCGCTTTTACATCGGTGCAGTCGAAGCGGTCAACCCCTACGACATGACCATTAAAAACTACGTTCAGGCAAATGGCAAGCGCCTGAGTAACGTCAACCAGACCGCCAAAAAACTGTACACCAACGACCAGACAATTATTCGCAATTTAACGAGTGACACCGTAGTGCCAGTTGACGACTTTTTTAACAAAGATTACAGTCGTTTTGAAAATGAAACAAAGGGTAAAAAAATAAAATACAATCGTTACTACGGCGTATTTGTGACAGATGGACAAGATAATGTAATTTCGATGGCAATACGCTTCCAAGAGCTGTTAAAAAATGATAAAATGGAAGCAACCGCAAAATCTGAAGCTGAAATTGTCGACAAAATGCAAGACGTCTTTGATGGTGCAACCTTTAGTAAGGGCAAAATTGTCGGCAAAGACAATGCGTGGCAGCGCGTAGAGCTAAAAGACGCCTATAACTACGTTAACTACTATGGTGAATGGCAGACCAACGGCGCCAACCAATTTGTCGATTTGGCCAGTGCGGTCATCGTCAAGGGTAACCAAAACATCACTTTTAACCAGCTAAAGACGGGTGATGTCGTTTACGTTGTGCGCAGCGAACAAAAGGGTTTTGTGGCATTTGTTGAAGAGTAGATAAATCTCGGGTTTTAAGCGCTTAGAGGTTAACGTTTTACCCTGTTGCGTTTAACTTAGTGTTACAAGAATAGAAAGAGTGAGCAAATCATGAAAAAAATCATCAGCCTTGTGTTGGCATGTCTGCTCGTCAGTACCATTGTCTGGGCAGAAGACTATGCCATTTATGGCGGCATCAAGGGCGACCTTACGCTAAAGGCCGGCATTTACAACTACCAAGAAATTTGTTTTGTTTCGGGTGAACCGGTCAAGCTTTACGGCACAGTTAGCCTGCCACAAACCCCTGATAAAGACAGCTATAAAGTGTCTTATAAGTATCAATTGGCCAGCCAAGACGGCAATATTAAATTAGACCGCACAGTTTCTTACGATGTGACAAAGTCGACCGACAACGGCATGCGCCAGACAATTGTCAAGTCGACCATACCAGTTGGTGGTTTAAAAGAATCATATACTGTCGGCCAAGATAAATACGAACTGGCCAGTTTTCAATACAATAAAAGCGATGTTAAAGATATTCACCCGGGCATAATTTTTGCTTCGGGTAATATCTTTTACAAGAAAGTTTTTTATAAAAATGGCGATGCGACTACCGCTGAGGGCACTTTGACAATGATTGGCGAATCGAAAACCGATTTGGGCTATAAAAATTATTGGTCTGAGCTGACCAGTCGCATTGTTGACCTTACGCTCGATTACGAAGCGCGTGAACAAGCTGCCCCAGCAGATGAACAGCCGGCAACGACAGCTGCCGAAACTGAGGCCGCAACTAACGCTGATAATCAGGCGACTACAGAAGCAAATAACGACGATAATCCGGATGCAGCGCCAAATAAAGCAGCATCTTGGTCGGGCAGTGCAACTCTAAAGTTTTCGACCGACAAGAGCACGGCGTTTAGCTATGTTAGAAACGATGTGCAAAACATCAGTTTTAGAGGCGGCCTGCTCAAAACCGAAAACAGCAATGTCGTCTTGCAATATAGCTACGATATGCCCGATCCGCAAACGGGTGGCAGAAATGAGGGTGAGGGCAATCTCAACACCTATTCATTTGAAGATGCAACGCGCTTGCCGGTGCCAAAATATAAAGACATTGGCGGGCACTGGGGTGAAGAAGCCTGCTTTAGGTTGGGCAGTTTAGAGGGCTTTGCGCCAGATGATTTCTTTTTCCCCAACCTCAATATAACGCGTGAACAATTTGCCATGGCACTGATCAACAGCATTGACCACCTTGCACCAGAAACAGCCGAACAGCGCCGTTCTGAGGCAATAAAATTACTGCGACCGAAGGCAGAACCACTGGCTTTTAGCGATATTAATCGCGACAGCTTATACTATATTTACATTGAGCGAGCCAATAGTGAGGGCTTGATGATAGGTGAGGGCAATGGACAGTTTTTACCAACGCGACCACTGACTCGCCAAGAGGCAATTACCATTATGGTACGTGCTTTGGGCATACAAGACATTGCGCCGGCGCGCCCCTATAGCACCGGTTATAGTGACGACGCCGACATTAGTGATTGGGCCAAAGATGCCATTTATATGGCGCGTGAAAGCGGCATTGTCAAGGGTTACCCCGACAACACAGCTCGGCCGTTGGCCCTGATTACACGCGCCGAGGCGGCAACCCTACTGAGTCGCTTTATTGACCATTTAAGAGAAGATATTACCACCGATTATCGTGAGAAATTACTCAATAAATATTAATGGAAAATTATTAAGGAGATGATGATGAAGAAATTAGTAAGTCTTTTATTGGTATTGGCGTTGGTCGTGCCATTTGCCTTTGCCGATGCGACAACAGAAACAGCAGATATTGACAAACTGCGTGAAATTATCGACAGCGTTGAGCGCAATTACCACGGTGAAGTAACGCGCCAAGAACTGATGGAAGGCGCCTATCGTGGCGTTGTTGAAGCGCTTGATGCGCACAGCGCCTATCTCAGTGTTGAAGATTTAAAATCATTTAATGATAGCATTTCGGGCAGTTTTGTCGGCGTTGGCATATCGATTGTCAAAAAAGGCGACTACATTGAAGTTGTTGCACCGATCGCCGATTCGCCAGCTGAAGCAGTTGGCATGAAAGCTGGCGATTTAATTGTTGAGGTCGATGGCGAAAGCATAAAGGGCAAGGCGCTTGAAGCGGTTGTGCAATTAATAAAAGGGCCAATTGACAGCGAAGTCAGCTTGACGGTTGAGCGCAAGGGCGTCAAACAGCCACTTGTCTTTAAAATAAAGCGGGCGGTTGTCGTCATTAAATCGGTGTCTTATAAAAAAGTTGATGACGTCGACGTCATTAAAATTACATCTTTTGATAAAAATACTGCAAATGAACTAAGAGCAGTGCTTAAAAATAATAAAATTGGTCAAAAAATAATTATCGATTTACGCAATAACCCGGGCGGGTTACTTGGGCAGGTTGTCGAAATAGCCGACATATTTTTAGCTAAGGGCAAGACGATTTGCTCAGTTGATTACCGCAATTACAAAGACCATATCTACAAGTCGGCAAAAGATGGTTTAACGGCAGACTTAGTTGTCTTGGTTGATGGCGGCAGCGCCAGCGCGTCAGAACTCTTTGCCGGCGCCATACAAGATAATCAGCGCGGCACAATTGTCGGCCAAGTCACTTATGGCAAGGGCACAGTGCAGAGCATTTACGACCTAGATGACGGCTCTGCCTTAAAGTTGACCATTGCCAAATATGCAACCCCCAATGGTACCTTTATTCACGGCAGCGGCATAACGCCCGATGTTTTAATTAAAGACGAACCGGTCATTAGTGAACTGGTCGACAATTTTTACCCAATGCAGTCGCTTAACACGTCGACATTGGGCAGCCGCGACATCGACACCTATGGCTTAGAACAGCGTTTAGAGTACATGGGCTACGACGTGGTTGTTGACGGCCTGTTTGACAAGGCGACCGAAGATGCTTTAAAACAGTATCAAACAGCACATCAAGTGGCGGCCGATGGCCGATTGACAGTTGATATGAAGGCTATGATTCAAGCTGATGTCATTGAAAGAGAAGAGAAAAAGAGCGATGCCATTTTATCAGAGGCGCTTAAAATAATAAAGAGCAATTAGTTGAAAGATCTCACTTTTTAGAGAATAGAGGTAAAAAATGAAAAAGGGCGATATTATTTGGGTGGCATTGCTGATAGCTGTACTGTTTTTTATGCTGTCACCACTGACCAATCAAACCTTTGAACAGGCGACGTTGCAGTATCCTTATTTACTGGGCTTTGTCAAGTTTGCCATTTTAGCGACAATGGGCGAACTGTTGGCGCTGCGCATTGTCAAGGGCGACTATGTAATGCCGCCCGGCTTTGTCTGGCGCGTGCTAATTTGGGGTATAATTGGCATATTGATTACGCTGATGTTTAAAGTGTTTGCTGGCGGTGTTTTATTTGCGTTAGACAAGGGTTACTTGCCTTTTAAGGGCAGTAGCTTAGCCTTTGCCTTTTTTACCAGCCTGTTGATGAATTCATTTTTTGCGCCAACTTTTATGGCGCTGCACAAGCATACCGATACCTATTTAGACTTGCGCCATACTAATAAAAATGTGCAGTTAGCAGATGTTGTCGCCGCAATTGATTGGCAGAACTTTATTTCATTTGTCGTCTTAAAGACAATTCCCTTTTTTTGGATACCGGCCCATACCATTACTTTTTTATTGCCGGCCCAATATCGTGTTATGGTGGCAGCGCTGCTGTCAATTGCACTTGGCTTAATATTGTCATTTAGTAAAAAATCGCGCGATTGATACTCTAAGCAGATTGTTTACAATCTGCTGCGTTGTAAGTTTTTTATTTATCAGATTGGTTTATTTAGTTATGATATAACTGTTTTAAACCCTAGATTTCTCGATTTTGTTCGAAATGACAAGGGTATTCAACTTTCAAATAATCAGACAACTGGAGCAACAAATGCGGCAATCTAAAAAACAAACTGACAAGCGCTCAAATAACAAACGGCGCCCCGCTAAAAGTGGCGTGCGCTATAAAAAAACACGTCAAGCGGCACCACAGCCGAAGCAGATTAGACCAGATGGTGCCGTTAGGCTAAATAAAGCAATTGCCCAATCGGGTGCGGCGTCACGGCGCGAAGCAGATTTATTAATTGCAGCCGGTCGCGTACAGGTAAATGGTAGCCTGCCTGAAATGGGTACTTTTGTGCTACCAACAGACGCCATAACAATTGATGGTCAACCGATTAGAAAAAAAATAAAACGGGTTTACATGGTGCTTAATAAACCAGTTGGCATTGAATGCACCACTGATCGCCGTGTCAAAGATAATATCATCGATTTTATCGGTTACCCTGAACGCATCTTTCCAATAGGCCGCTTAGATAAAGATTCTGAGGGGCTTATTTTGCTGACCAATGACGGCGATGTCGTCAATCCAATTTTACGGGCGGACAATGCCCACGAAAAAGAGTATATTGTAACAGTCAACAAGCCAATAACTGATCAGTTTATTGAACAAATGTCGGCCGGTGTCGCCATATTAGGCACGGTGACATTGCCGTGTAAGGTCAAAAAAATTGGCAACAACCGATTTGTCATTGTTTTGGTACAGGGGTTAAACCGGCAAATACGTCGCATGACCGAAGCGCTGGGCTACAAAGTTACTGCCCTAAAAAGGGTGCGAATAATGAATATTCACTTGGGAAAACTAAAAACTGGCACCCATCGTATACTATCAAGAGAAGAAATGGCAGAATTAAAGCGTATAATTGACGTTTAGTGTGCATTTTAAGGCAAGTTACGCTTTACAATGTGCTAACAATTAAATATAATTATATAAGGAGATTATTTGTAAAACGACGTAAAATATAGCAATAATATAAGGAGGATTATATGAAATCGTATTCGGTTGAGAAAATTAGAAATATTGCCTTGCTTGGGCATGGCGGGTGTGGCAAGACAACGGTAATTGAATCGTTGCTTTACACACTCGGTGAAACAAAGCGCATGGGTAATGTCGACGACGGCACAACCACATCAGACTTTGATAAAGAAGAAATAAACAGAAAGTTTTCTATTGGCACAGCTGTAATTCCGGTAGAACACGACGGCCATAAATACAACTTTTTAGATACGCCCGGTTATTTCGATTTTCAGGGTGAGGTGACATCGGCCTTACGCGTTGCTGGCGGCGCCATTATTGTTGTAGACGCTTCCAGTGGTGTTGAAGTCGGTACAGAAAAGGCTTGGAAAGAAACTGAAAAGCGCAAAATGCCAAAATTTATCTTCATCAATAAAATGGATAAAGAAAACATTAAGTTTGATGAACTCATTACTGAATTAAAGGAAAAACTCGGCAAAAAAATTGCACCGTTTGAAATACCAACTTATGAAGGCGAAAAACTGACAGGTTATATTAACGTCGTCAATAATAAAGGCCGTCGCTTTGATGGCACTAAAGTGGTCAGTTGTGATGCACCGGCCGGGTACGAAGAAAAATTTGAAAAGTTTCACGAGTTATTAGTTGAAGCTGTTGCTGAAAGTGATGAAGTATTATTAGATAAATACTTTGAAGGCGAACCCTTTACTAAAGAAGAATTGCGCGAAGGCCTTAGAAAAGGTGTATTGGCCGGCGACATTGTGCCGGTATTAATTGGCTCGGCTGAAAATTCGCTTGGCATGCAAAGCTTGCTTAACATGTCTTTCAATTACTTGCCAACACCAAAGGATATGCACGATGGTCAGTATGAAGGGGAACACCCAGAAACTAACGAGCCAGAAGTGCGCACCGTTGACGATGGGCAACCTTTCTCGGCATTGGTATTTAAGACGATTATCGACCCGTTTGTCGGTAAAATATCACTATTTAAAGTGTATTCTGGCTCAGTTAAAAAAGATATGGAAGTGCTCAACAGTAATAAAGACGAAAACGAGCGCATTACCAATATTAGCTTAATTCGCGGTAAAAAGCAGCTAGACGTCGACCATGTCGGCGCGGGTGACATTGGCGTTATTACAAAGTTGCAGTACACCGAAACTGGTGACACGCTATGCGACAAGGCCAACCCTATTGTCTACCCGGGCATTCAGTACGCTAAGCCCTGTTTATTTAGAGCCGTTGAGCCAAAAGATAAAAAAGACGAAGATAAAATTGGCTCGTCTTTGGCCAAGCTCATGGAAGAAGACCCAACCATTATCGTTGAGCGCAATCGCGAAACGCATCAGATGCTGGTTGGTGGTCAAGGCGTTATGCACCTACAAGTATTAATTAATAAACTACAAAATGTATTTGGCGTAGCCGTTGATTTGGTTGATCAAAAAATTGCCTATCGAGAAACCATTAAAGGCACAGCCGATGTACAGGGCAAGCACAAGAAACAGTCGGGTGGTTCAGGTCAATACGGCGATGTGCACATTCGCTTTAGCCCGTCTAGTGAAGAATTTGAATTTGATGAAGAAATCTTTGGTGGCTCGGTGCCGAAACAGTATATTCCAGCCGTTGAAAAGGGTTTAAGAGAAGCCGTTGTCAAGGGCGTTTTAGCAGGGTTCCCGGTCGTTAACATCAAAGCTGTATTATACGATGGTTCGTATCACTCAGTTGACTCAAATGAAAACGCTTTCAAAATGGCAGCCTCAATTGCCTTCAAAAAAGGTATGGAAGCAGCTAAACCGGTATTATTAGAGCCGATTATGCACGTTGAGGTCGAAGTGCCAGATGACTACATGGGCGACATTATGGGCGACATGAACAAGAGACGCGGCAGAATACTGGGTATGGAACAAGTTGGTGGTGGTTATCAGCGCGTTTTAGCGGAAGCGCCGCAATCTGAATTGTTTACTTATGCGTCTGACCTGCGTTCAATGACGCAGGCGCGTGCCAGCTTTACACTTGAGTTTGAACGCTACGATGAGGTGCCTGGTCAATTGGCTGAAAAAATAATTGCCGCAGCAAACGAAGAATAATTGTTGTTGGAGCGGCGCTGGTTATAAGCGCCGCATATTTTTACTAAGGTGTCGTTTCGAGCAGTCGAGAAATCTCGGCTTTTAAAAGACGAAAGGAAAAGACCATGGCTAAACATTTACACATTATGGCCAATAAGGGCGATATCGCCGAAACGGTATTGTTACCGGGCGACCCCTTGCGTGCAAAATTTATTGCAGAAACATTTTTAGAAGATGCTGTTTGTTATAACCAAGTGCGTGGCATGCTAGGCTTTACTGGCACTTACAAGGGTAAGCGCGTTTCGGTACAGGGTACTGGCATGGGCATTCCGTCGATTTCAATTTACGTCAACGAATTGATTAGCGAATATGGTGCCAAGCAACTAATCCGCATTGGTAGCTGCGGCTCAATACAAGAAGATGTCAATTTGCGCGATATTGTATTGGCAATGAGCGCGTGCACCACGTCTTCGGTTAACAAAAGGCGCTTTCCACATATGGACTACGCGCCAACCGCCAACTTTGACTTATTGAGTCGGGCGTATCAGTTTGCCGTTGAAAAGGGTTTTCCGGTTAAAGTAGGTAGCGTTCTAACCAGCGATATATTTTATGATGACGACCTAACTGATATCGAAAAATTGTCACAGCACGGTGTGCTGGCGGTAGAAATGGAAACGGCTGAACTGTTTACAACAGCAGCTAGGTTTGGCGTTAAAGCGCTGGCTATTGTCACCGTTTCTGACCATATATTACGCAACGAACAGACATCACCCGAAGAGCGTCAAGAGACCTTTACTGACATGATGGAAGTCGCCCTTTCTTTAGCTTAATAGCAAAGAGGCATGAAGCCGATAAGTGGTGACACGAGAAGGAAATTTGCATGAAAAAGTTAATGACGACGTTGTTAATTGTGTTAATGGGTATATCGTTTTATGCCTGTAGCGCAAAAGTGCCAGATACAGATGATGCAACTAAAACAACTGCAGAAATGGCTCAAACCGATCAAAGCACATCGACGACGATTAATAAGACGACAACAGGGCGCGAAGTTTCAGCAGACCAACTGCTGCAAAACGTCAATGCCAGAAAGGCGATTGCGCGTGCTTTTGACAAGGCCGTTATCACCGATACAATTATGAGCAACGGCTCAAAGCCAATTGATTATTTTATACCAAATGGCTTGGCTGTTTCGTCAGATGGTGTCGATTTTCGCGCAGCTTACCCAGAGGGTTGGCATCATTTTGATGTAAAAAGTGCCAAAGAATACTGGCAAAAGGCTAAGCAAGAGCTCAATTTTGACACAGCTAAAATAAGGCTGTTGACATTTGATTCAGAAACCGCTAAAAGAATTTCTGAGCACATTCAGAAACAACTACAAGATAATTTAGAAGGGCTAGAAGTCGTTTTAATTCAGCAGCCATTCACCAATAAAATCGCCCTCGCCGACAAGGGTAAATTCGATATCGAATACACTGGTTGGGGGCCTGATTATCCCGACGCCATGACCTTTTTAGACCTTTGGGTAAAGGGCGGCGCTTACAATGTCGCCGGCTATTCCAGTGAGGTTTATGACGATTATATCAAACGCGCCAAAAGCGGTGAAATGGCCAACAATTCGAAGGCCAGAACTGAAGTTTTGCAAGCGGCTGAAAAATTATTGGTAGAAGAAGACTGTGTTGTCGTGCCGCTTTATCAGCGCGCCTGCGCTTCTTTAGTATCGCCCAAAGTAAAGGGGGTTGTCTTCCATCAATTTGGTGGCGATTACACCTACGATAAGGCGACAACTGAAAATTTGACCGATGGCAAGAGAATTATTCGTCTATTTGGCGCTTCTGATATTCCGACAATGGATACCAGCCGAGCTACTGATGGTGTATCATTTGAAATTATGGCCAATGTACTAGAAGGGTTGACAGCGCTTGATGCAAACGATATGCCAATACCGGCCGGTGCGACCAGTTGGGACGTATCAGAAGATGGCAAAGAATACACATTCCATTTGGTAGAAAATGCGCAGTGGTCAAATGGCACCCCAGTGACAGCTGACGATTATGTCTATGCGTGGCGCCACCTGGCCGACCCGGCAACTCAGGCACCTTATCAGTTATTAGTTGAAACAGCTCAGCTTGCCAATTACGAATCGGTTATCAATGGTGAAGCACCGCTCGATGAATTAGGTGTTAGCGCGGTAGACCTCCATACTTTAAAGGTGAACTTAGAGACGCCAGTACCATACTTTTTGAAGTTGATGAGTTTTCCCAGTTTTTATCCGGTAAATCAACAATTTGCTGAAGCGCAGGGCGAAGCTTTCGGCACGTCGCTAGAAAACACAATATACAATGGGGCCTATACAATTAGCCACTGGCAGGTAGGCTACAGTTATGCCATTGCCAAAAATGAAAAGTACTGGAACAAAGACAACGTGTTAAACGATGGCGTCAGCTTTAGAATTGTCAAAGATGCCATAGCGGGGGTAAATCTCTATGAACTGGGCGAGGTGGACCGCGCCAATATCAGTGGTGAATTTGTCGAGCAGTATATCGACCACCCTCATTTTAAAGTTGAAGACGGCACGGCAGTGTTTTATCTAACCTTTAATATTGGCAATCGCAATCTGGCAAATGGAAAGTAGAAAGTACTTTCAACATTCAGCTATTATTACTATGAACGTTTTAGAAAATATCGAAAAGAGCATTATAAAAAAATATCGCAAAACCATCTGGCGCCCCTTTACGAGGGCGCTAAATGATTTTGCCTTAATTGCTGACGGCGACCATATTGCCGTTGGCTTATCAGGCGGCAAAGATTCGCTGCTGCTGGCAAAGTTATTACAAGAAGTACAGCGCCACGGCAAAATGCAATTTAAACTGTCGTTTTTGGCGATGGACCCCGGTTATAGTAGTGCGAATTTGGCGCTACTAAAAAATAACTGTGCGGCACTTGGCTTGCCGCTTCATATTTATAAGACCGAATTATTTGATTCAATAGAAACTATGCAGGCTAAATACCCTTGCTATTTATGTGCAAAAATGCGGCGCGGCTTTTTATACGAAAAGGCACAGGCACTGGGTGCAAATAAACTGGCGCTCGGCCATCATTTAGACGATGTCGTCGAAACCGTTTTAATGAACGTGCTTTACGCCGGCAACTTTATGACGATGATGCCTTATATAAATAGTACAAACTTTGCCGACATGGCACTAATTCGGCCAATGTATTATATAGAAGAAAAGGCAATTATACAGTGGCTCAATTACAATGGCATTACTGCTTTAGACTGCGCCTGTGCCGTATCGGCTAAAAAAATAGCCAGTACCCGTGCCGCCGTCAAGGCGCTGATTGCCGATTTGGCGCAAGAAAACCCCAATATTAAAAAATCTATTTTAAAATCAACTGAAAACATACATCTAGATGCGGTTTTGGGCTTCAAGCGGCGCGGTAAAAACTACCGCTACGATGACTATAACCAGCAAGATGGCTACCTGATTTAGTGTTTTTTCTTTCGACTTTCCACTTTCACGAGTGTGCAGCTTGCATTTTAGTGGGGGTGGGGCTATTGACAAAAAATAAAAAAACATTTGGGTTTATTTGCGTTATTTAAGCTATTTAATCGCAGTTTAGAAACAGACGATAAACTTAAGCGCAAGGCGATCTTAGAAATCGCCTACCAAACGATTGATGAAAACTATACAGAAATAATCAAACTGACAGAAGTGGAGGTGGAGAGCATGAAACAAGTAATGCATGTGATGCTTGATAGTAGTGCAGATATCAGTAAATTTAAGCATATTCGCAAAGAAGCAGAACGCATTGTCGCCGAACGTCATCGTGCCCGGCCGAAGGCAGAGCTGAGGGTAGAGCAGAAGGTGAGATTAAAGGAAAAGTTCAAGTTGTCAAAAATATGCTGCTAGATGGCACGCTGACAGATGAGCAAATTATGCGCTTTGCCGGTATTGACCAAGTAGAACTAGACAGAATTAAAACAATGGTTAAATAAATAAGAGAGGGCATTTGTGGTTTTTACTACAGGTGCTTTTTTCGACATTTCGTGTGGTTCTTTAAATGCCATATTAGGCTTGCGCCTTGCCTTTGGCTTTAAGCTTTTCGTTTTTTCTTGTTACTATTCCGTTTTTTATCTTTCACTTAACGCATTAATATTACAAATTTTGCGCTATTATTACACTTATATTACATATGGCAACTGATACTTGCCCGTTTATTCTACGAGTGGTATACTTGACCCAGCATAAGAGTGTGGGCGTGTGTCCGCCTCTGCTAAGACCAGGCTCCTGATTGGGGGGGAGAATGGTAACTAATGACACCCCATCGTACATTCCAAAAAAGGAGGAAGTATTACTATGAGAAAGATTCTTTCCCTAGTACTCGTCTTAGCATTAGTGCTCGGCGCATTCCCAGCATTTGCTGACAACGGCATGAGCGAGTTAGAAATTGCTAACAAGCTTAAAGAGTTTAAGGTTTTAGTCGGCAACGAATCTGGCGACTTAATGTTAGACGAATACCTAACCAGAGAACAAGCACTCGTTATCTTAGCTAGATTAATGGGTGTAGAAGAAGAAGCAAAGAACACAATGTTGCAATCTTCTTTCACAGATGTTGACCACCCTTACTATGAGCCTTTCATTGCTTATGCAGAGCTAAAGGGTTGGACAAACGGCATTGGTAACGGTTTATTTGGCTATGGCCAGAAATTAACTGTACAACAATGCGCAGCTTACATGTTAAGAGCACTTGGTTATGACACACCGTATGAAGGCGTTGTCGAAACAGCTCAAAACTTAGGCTTATTAGAAGGCGTTGCAGCTAGTGACGCTACTGCTATGATCCTACGTGGTCAAACAGCTGTTATGATGTACAACACATTGATGACAAAGCCAAACAACAGCGACATGACATTAATGCAGCAGTTAGGTCTTGAAATGCCTTCAACAGGCGTTGCTGCAATTCAAAAAGTTGAAGCTAGCAACCTCAAGCAATTAAAAGTTTACTTCACATCACCGATTGAAGAAGCTGGTGACGAAGACAACTGGAGCGTTGACAAGAAGGCATCATTCGAAATTACTGAAGATGCTAACTTTGAACTTTCAGAAGACAAGATGATGGTCACAATTACATTATCTGACGACGAAGTTGCTGAGCAGCAAGAAGTTGTTACATTAACTTGTAAAGACCTTTTAGACGAAGAAGTTGTCGTTGAAGACATTCAGTTCTTAGACGTTACAATTCCTGAAGTTGTTGAAGCTGAAGTAATTGGTATTAATACACTTAAAGTTACTTTCTCTGAGCCAATGGCTTATGACCAAAAAGGCGATTCTACAGCAGATGGTTCTGTTACTAAGAGAGACAACTACAAAGTTAAAAAAGCTGATGGCACAAAATTATATGTCAACAACGTTAAGCGCACAGACCACGGTATGGCTGTTTTAGTTGAGCTTTATTCAGATCTTTCAGATGGTGAAATTACACTTGAAGTTAAAAACGCTGAAGACTATGAAGGTTTTAGTGTTAAAGTGCCAGCTATCTTCAACTTAACGGTTGTTAAAGATACTGAAAAGCCTTATATTGTTGGCTTCAAAGAAGCTTCACCTTATGAAATTACATTAATCTGGAACGAAGATATCAAGTTTGTTGATACCACTAAATTAGAAACAACTGATACAGACATTCTTGAAGACTTCTACCACACGAACACCGAAGATACACCGAAAAAAGCCACAATTGATGGTAAAGAACTAAAATTAGAGTTTGCATATGACAAAGATGCTGAAATTGACAAATTATTGCCACAGGGTACAGCTTACATCTATGCAAAATCAAAAGTTGTTCAAGACTATTGGGAAAACAAAAACGACAAGTTAATGTTTACGGCAGAGGTTAAGCTTGACAAAGAACCACCTACAATTGTAAGCCATAAGCAAAAAGACCAAGATACACTTGAAGTTAAATTCTCTGAAGACATCTACAATAAAGATGACTATGAGATCAAGTTGCTTAAAGATGGCAAAAAAGCTAAAACTGGCTTTAGTTATGCGTATAAACCTGATAAAGAAGGTCAGCCAGAACCTGACTTTGGCAAAGTGTTAGTATTCACATTTAACAAAGATATGTCAGGCGACTACACATTAGTATTTGAAGATGTTGAAGACCGCGCTGGCAACGAAATGCCAAAGACAAATTACGATGTAACTTTTGAAGATAAGTCACGTCCTAATGCAGGAGATTTCAAAGTTACGGCTTACGATGTAAATGAAAAAGATCAAAAATTAGTGATTAACTTCAAAGAAGAAATGGATACGGCTAGCATTACAGATCCTGATAACTACTATTTAGCTGAAGTAGCTAATAATGGTTCTGAGCACATAATTAAAGACAATTTAGACGATGACGATATTGATTTTGAAGTATTAGAAGATGGCGAAAAACTTTTAATTACAATTCCTGAAGACGTTTATGATATTACTTTAATTGGTAACGCAATCAAAGAAAGCCTCAGAGTTGGTCAGTTAAAAGACGCTGCTGGTAATAAAATGAATACTTTCACAGCATTGTTAGAAATCAAAAATGGTGATGCAGATTTAATTGAATCTAGCGCTAAATTAAAAGGCCAAAAAGAAATTGAAATCACAATTGAAGATGATGTTCGTTCTAAGTTAGACCTTAAGAAGATCACAGTTGGTACGACATCTGGTACTGCTATTGGTACAAAGTTTGAAATTGCTAGCTCAAATGTTAAGCTAGATGATGGTGAAACAGTAATTACGCTTAAGTTAAAAGACGATCAAGGCACTATTTCTACTAACATGGCCTATGCAATTGAAGCTGGTATCAAGAATAAGTATGGTGCAGAGGTTAAACCTTATGCAGCTAATACGATTACTGACAAAGCTGCTCCAGAGGTAGAAGAAGTCTATGTTCACGAGGTTAACGCAACAAAGAGCGTAATCATTGTTGAGTTTACTGAAGTAATTGATGAAGATTCACTTGCTGTGGTTGGTAACAACGGCTTTACTGATAGTGAAGACTTAATCAAGAAGAAAGGTTCTGGCGTGGTAGAATGGCATGGTAAATACCTCGTCATCACCGAAGAAGATGCCGATGAAAACTTTGACAAGTACACCGACTTATCATACGATGGTAAGAACAACCTTCAAGACGCCGCTGGTAACAGAGTTGATGAGTTTGATCGCACGAAGAAACTTAAAGATCCTAGTGCACAAGTACTTAGTGATGTAGGTTTATAGTATTCAGTTACTAATAATGATTTACTAAAGAGGAGAAATCTTTCGATTTCTCCTCTTTTTCTTTTTGGTGACAACTTGATGACAAGTTGTCTTATTTTGTTTTATTTATTACTGCATATGGTATAATATAGGCAGCAAATATATAAAGGAGGATTACATGAAAAGAAATCTTGCGTTACTACTTGTTCTAACATTATTGCTTTCAGTGTTTTCTTATGCCGCATCAGAGCCAATGACACCCGGCCAATACTTGAAACAATTGGGTGTTATTAAAGGCGACGCTGAGGGCAATTTAAATGAAAAAGCAAAGCTAACACGTGAAGAGGCAATTACAACTGTTATTCGTTTAATGGGCAAAGAAAAAGAAGCATTGGCCACTAAGGTTGAGCCATCGTTTACAGATGTGCCAAAAGACAGTTGGGCAAGGCCGTATATTGCCTACGCTGAAATGAAAGACTGGACAAACGGCATTGGCGACGGCAAATTTGGCCTCGGCAAAAATGTGACAACCAAGCAGTATGCCACCTATATGTTGCGCGTGTTAGGCTATGGTGATACACCGTACGAGCAGTCAATGATTGAGGCCGCCAAATTGGGCTTACTTGACGATGTTGTCGCCACAAAGGGCGATGCCATTATTGCGCGTAGTGATGTATTTGTCATTATGAAAAACACATTAGATACTAAGCCTAAAGGCGATCAAAAACAGTTAATTGAAGTGTTGGGCTTATTAACAGATAAAACTGAAACACCTAAGCCAGAAGTAAAGCCGCAAGAACCACAGAACGCAGCAATTAAAGAAGTGGTGGCCGATTCGTTAAAGCGCTTTAAGGTTGTGTTGACCTCGCCGATCGAAAATGCTGGTGACTACGAAAACTACAACTTGGAAAAAGACGATGATAATTTAATTGATAAAAATTCGGTTGTCGAACTGTCAAAAGATAAAAAAGAAATTATCGTTACGATGACAAAGCCGGTTAAACAGCAAGATAAAGCTGACCTTGAAATTGAAGCGATCTTTGACAAAAAAGTTGTGTCAAAAGAGATTGAGTTTTTAGATAGAACAATACCTGAAGTGGTTGATGTTAAAGTTATTGGCGAAGATAAAATTAAGGTTGTCTTTTCTGAGCCTATGCGCGTAGATGGTAAAGATGGCGATGATGACAACAATTACGATGCCAAGCGCAGCATGCTTTATAAAGACAATTACAAAGTAGTTGATAAAGATGGTGATAGTCTTTACGTCAATAAGGTAACGAGCAACAAAACGAATACCGAAGCGGTTATCGAGCTCTATAGCGATATGGATAGCGATGTTACTGTTTCAGTTAAAAATGTCGAAGATTACGCTGGGTTTACGGTGATTGGCAAAAAAGTAGATGTTGATTTTGCGAAAGACAAATCTGAGCCTAAGCTGGTTGGCTACAAGGCGACATCGCTGCGCAAAGTAACCCTGGTGTTCGATGAAGATATTATACTGGTTAAAGATAAAAAGGCCTTTTATCATACCAATACTGGCAATACAGCTGAAAGTGTCGAAGTAGATGGCAAAGAGTTAACGCTAACTTTTGAAAAGGATAACGAAATGCCCGCTGGCACAGCGTATCTTTATATCAAAAGTGATGCCATCAAAGACTATTGGGGCAATTTATTAGAAGGTAAACAGATGTTTGAAATAACGGTTACAACTGATAAAAACCCACCAAGAGTTGAAGGTAAAGTAAAGGTCAAATCGCAGCGCAAACTGGAAATTAAATTTGATGAAGCCATTGAGAAAAATTCTGATTTTGATGTTACTTTAATGAAAGATGGCGATATCGTTAAAAATGGCTTTGATGATTCAATTAACAAGAAAACACTAACCCTGACATTTGATAAAGACTTGTATGGCAAGTACAAGTTGATTCTTGAAGGCATTGAAGATGATATGTCAAATGCTATTGACAAGCTAGCGCTTTCGTTTGAAGCTGACGATGAAACGGCGCCAGAGGCAGCTGATTTTAAGGCAATTGCCTATAAAATCGCTCAAAAGAACCAATTATTGGTTGTTCAATTTGGCGATGAAATGGATAAATCTGACATTTTAAGCTTAGACAATTATGAACTAGATAATAAGTTCTTGAGTGAGTTAGATGATATTGAAATAAAGACGATTGAGAACAACAAGGCGGTTCAAATTTCAATTCCCGAAGATCAATTTGATTTTACTGATAAGAATTTGAAAAAAGACAATAAGCTGTTGATGATCGGCAAATTGTCTGACGCTGCCGGCAATAAAATGAATAAGTTCTCGGTAACACTCGATATTGAAAATGGCGAAGAAATGGGTGTTAAATTAAAGGACGTTCGCCTCGTAACAGACGAGAAAATTGAATTTGAAATTGACGGCAAATTAAAAGATGTCACGCTTAAGCAGTTTGTGATATTTAGTGATGGCGACAAGGTTAAGTTTGCCAGTGACGATGTCAACGAAAATAAAGATGGCAATACGTTGATTAAATTTACTTTGGTTGACAGTGTTGGCACAGATCCCAAAGCTGAAAAAGTTAAATACTTAATTCGCGATAAAGCTGACCTTGAAGACGATGACTTAAAGCCGAGCAAAAATCGCTATGGTCAAATCTTAAAGGGTCAAAACGGTGATGTTGTAGATAAATGTGCGCCAAAAGTTGATAAAGTTGTCTTGGTTGACGATGAAACGATATACATTTACTTTAGCGAGGCCTTGGACAGTGGCTATATTGCTAAAAAAGGTAAAAACGGTTTTTCAGTTAGCGATGGCGAATTAGATTCTGCCACATTACATGAATCTAAAGATAATGTCATTGTATTAGAAGGCGAAGACTTTACTAAAAATAGTCATATCACCTACGAAGATTCTAACATTTATGATTTAGCTGGTAACGAAATGAAAGCGTTTAAGTACAAAGAAAAACTAAAAACAGCTGAATAAACGTTGGATTACAATTCTATTAAAAATATGTGATGATTAAACATTAATCATCACATATTTTCTTTTTTTTGATATACTGTCAGTAGAGGTGATTTTATGAAGAGAAAACTGCTGTTGACAATCATTATTTTAATATTTACCTTGCAAGGTGCATTTGCCGATGCCACAAAGTTTTATTTGGCGGTAGAGGGCCTAGATGTTTACAGTGTTAACAAGCTAAAACGCGAGGTCGATCAGCTGGAATTGCAAACTTTTGTTGCACAAAAAAGTAACTTAAAATCGGCAAAAAAATTGATAAAAAAATACCGGCTTGGTCAGGGCATTCAAGAAGAATTAGAGACCGAAATGGCAATTGCCAATATGGTAGAAAAGGCCAAATTGGGCAATCGCATTAAAGATATTGGCTATCAAGTAGAAGAAAATGCCACCTTTTTAGCGGCCCGCAAACTTTACTTAGGCGCATTAAAAGCAAAGTTAGATTTAGAATTGGCCCAACTTGTTTACGATAACCAGCTAGAGGTATTTAACGCCGATAAAGTTAAATGGCAAAATGGCACAATTTCAGAAACTGATTACTTAAAGGCCACCAAACAATTTGACAAAGTGAACAACGATTTAGAACTGGCTAAAATTGATTATAATAAAATGTACGGCAAGTTGCGTACTTTGCTAAATGGCGATGTTGAGCTAGTCAGCGAACCAGCCAGGCTAAATCCGCTGGCGCCGCTCAGCTATTACAACGATTTAATCGATCATCGCTTTGAAATTCAGCGGCCAAAACTGCAAGCCCAAATTATCGATTTAGATTTGCCATTTTATACCAAGCGTTTTTTAGCCGTGCCAGCCATTAAAAGACAATATGAAGAAATGGTTGTCGATAAAAAAAGTTATCAACTAGACATTGAACAAAAACGCTACGAAATAAGAAAAGAAATACAGCAAGCGCGGCTTGAAATACAGCAAGCTACACTTGAAGTTAAAACCTTAGCGACAAAGTTAACCGATTTGCGCGCCCGCCTAACGCAGCTAGAAGTGCTATACGATAAGGGTGCTATTAGCAAACAAAAGTTAAATGACTTTAAGGTAACAGTTAAACAGCTTGAAAATGGCTATTATTTAAAGTCTTGTGACCTTAACAATAAAAGAATTGCCTTAGGCATGGCTATTTCTGCCGGCCCAGCCTACGAGGAGGAATAAATGAAACGGATAATAACGACATTTTTAATACTTGCTCTGACGTTGTCACTTTGCTTTGCTGAAGAACAACTCAAGCCAGCTGAAGAACAACCTAAGAAGCTAGCAGAACAACCTAAGACAGCAGAGCAGCCTAAGCCATTAGAACAGCCCAAGACAGTTGAGGAACTGATTAACTTGGCGAAAGCCAACGATTTACAGGCAAAAATTGATGCGGTCACGATAGAAAAATTAGAAATAAGGCAAGCTGAGGCGCACCGCATGGCTGGCAATATTTCTTACGGCGGTGACGATGATGCCCAAATAGTACGCGTTTACACAATTCAAACTGTCGATACTAAGCGTGCTGATAATGCATTGAAATATCAAAAGATTGCGCAACAAAAACACAACGATGCGCTCGTTGTTAAAGTTGAAAACGGCATAGCCAATTATGTGTTGGCGCAGCGTGAACTGGCTGTGAAAAAAGCCGAAGTAGCACTGTTAGAGCGCAAGGCCGAAGCGGCAAAATTAAAAGTAAAATTGGGTTCGGCAATTGCATTAGATTTAATAGAGGCAGAAAATGCAGTCACAGAAGCTAAATTAAATTTAATCGACATTGAAAACAATGTCACAGATGCACTATTGGAATTAAAGAAAATTGTCGGCACCGATTTTGTGCTCGATATCCCCTATGAAATTGTGATAACAAAGCCCCATAGCGAAGTAATTGAAGAAAATGCCGATGCCTACGTAGCCCGTAAACTCGACGTTATTAAGGCGGTTGATAATTACGACGTACAGCAGGGTTTAACTGAAGTAATCACCACTAATTATCGCGAGACATTGCGCGAATACAAGCAGGGCGTGTTAGATTTGACAATTGCAGAAAACGAGCGTGATGACGCTGTCAAAAACGCTAAAATTGATATTGTGGCCGATTACAACCAGTTGCAAGTTCACTATAAAAACTATCAAGTGGCGGCTGCGCTGTTGCAGATTGCCGAAAAAGAGCATGCCAACAACCAAACAAAGTTAAAGCTGGGGGTAATTTCTAAACTTGACCTAGCGGCGTCTGAACAGGCCTTGTTAGAGCGTCAATTTGATGTGCTAAAGGCAATTAACACCTATAATCAGGCAAAGCGCAGTTACTTGTTAAACTTAAAAGTTTACGATGTTGACATTACGCCAAAAGACATTGACTTAAACGATATCTATTATCGCAATTAAAAAATAAGGGCATGTCAGATTGTTGACATGCCCACTTTCTTTTAGTAGATATTCTTACGATGCCCGATATCGATAAGTATAATGGTTATTGTTCTATCGTCTATTTCACAGATTAACCTATAATCACCTATTCTATATCGCCAATAACCACTTAAATTATAGCGTAGTGGTTTCCCTTTTGCTCTGGGATCATTTGCATTTTGTATATTATTATCGATATACTTTTTTATTAGTATCTGTGTCGATTTATCTAATTTTTTTAAGCTCTTTAAAAAATCTCTTGTAGCAATTACTTTATACATCAAATATTTAATGCCTTCCATACATCTTCGATTTCGATTAAGTCAAGCGTATTTTGTTTTTTGTTTTTTTCATAATTACTAATAATTTTCAAATCAAAATCATCTTCGAGTTTCTGAAATGTTATTCTTTTTAACAATGTTGATGTACCACAATTATAAACTTTTTGAGCTTCATCGAGAATTTGTTTTTCTTCGTCAGTTAACCTAACGCTTATCACATGCATAACAGACCTCCTGTGTATTACAATTGTAGCACATTGATGCTGATTAGTCAATAGTCGCGATAACTCGTTAGCCGTGTTTTCTGTTGAGGTAGCGAATAGCGCCGCTAATTAAGCATTTAATACCTGTTTTCATAACATTTTCATCGACATTTAAATGCGGACTGTGTAATATTGTGGCGCCGCGATTTTTGTCAGATTCCATGCCAGCCCAAAAATATACTGAAGGCACATGCTTGGTAAAGGCAGAAAAATCTTCACCACCGGCGGCGGGGTTATCGGCAATAATGACATTTTCATCGCCGATTGCCGTTTTAAACGCGTCAGTCATTAGCGTGGTTAGTTTGGCGTCGTTTACAGTGGTTTGGTAGCCTTTGACGTAATCGACTTCAATATCGCAACCGAAAGCCATGGCAATGCCAGCGCAAATTTCTTTTATGCGGCGCGGCACATATTCGTCTAAGCGATCGTCAAAAATGCGTACAGTGCCTTCCAGATCGACCTTTTCCGCCAGCACATTGTAGCGAATGCCACCATTTATTTTAGAAATAGTGACGACAGCGCTGTCCAGTGCACCGACATTTCGGCTGACAATTGTCTGTAGGCTGCTGATCAGCTCACCGGCACAGGCGATGGCATCGATACCCTCTTCAGGTGCAGAGCCATGTGCTGCTTTGCCGCTAATTTTAATATATAATCTGTTGGACTGTGCCATCATAACACCCGGTTTAAGCGATACTGTGCCAACTGGCAACTTGTTCCATACATGCAAGGCCATGGCGGCGTTTACTTTGGGGTTTTCAAGCACGCCATCGTCGATCATATATTGGGCACCACCGGTAGGGTTACCCTCTTCGGCGGGCTGAAAACAGAGCTTGACAGTGCCGGCAAAATAGTCTTTTAATTTTACTAAAATCATGGCGACGCCCAACAGAGTTGCGGTGTGCACATCGTGACCACAGGCATGCATAACGCCGCTGTTTTGCGATTTAAAGGCCAAGTCGGTTTGCTCAAAAATTGGCAAGGCATCCATGTCGGCACGCAACAGTATAACATCGCCCTTTTCGTAGCCGTCAATGGTGGCTGTTACACCATAACCACCGACGTTTTCTTGGGGGTTTAGGCCCAGCTGGCGCAACTTATCGGCAACTAAAGCCGACGTGCGCACTTCTTGATAACTTAGCTCGGGGTGGGCGTGAATATCGCGCCGAATGGCGACAATTTCTCGCCAGTATTGTTCAATTAAAGCATCAATATGTTTAATCATAGTTAGGCTCCTATATACTATATACTAAACCAAATTCTTCTATATTTAATATACCCAGAAAAACGATAATATTGCGCAAAAATTAGAACGCCCGAGCTTGTCTTCTCTGCCGTCTGCGCGTGCCGCCGAGAAATCTCACCCCCGCTTGCTACTTTTACCACTTTCTACTTTAAGCTTTAAACCATTTCTGATAAAATAGTGTTAGGAAATTCAATAATTGTCTTAATTACACATGTGGAGGAGACTGAATTATGAAGACATTAAAGCAAGCTTTAACGATTACATTAGTGGTGATATTGGCAATAACGGTTAGTGCTTGTATGGCATCAAATGAAACAGATGAACAGACGACAACAGAAGTGGCCAAAACAGACCCAACGACGACAGAGGCCACCGAAACAAGTGCAGCTGAGACGACGGCAGACGCTTCGGCAACGCCGACAGGGCAGCCAATTGTGACAATCGCCACTAAAATAGGCGATCAGCAGTTAGAAGATATGCAGTTGCTATTAAACCCAGCAAGTGCGCCTAATACGGTGGCTAATTTTGTGACATTGGCAAATGATGGCTATTATAATGGTTTAATTTTTCACAGAATTATTGAAGATTTTATGGTACAAGGTGGCGATCCAACCGGTACGGGTATGGGTGGTCCAGAGTATAGTATATACGGCGAATTTAAGTCAAATGGCTTTGATAATGAAATATCGCACGAACGCGGTGTTATTTCAATGGCGCGTTCACAGCACCCGAACAGTGCAGGCTCGCAGTTTTTTATCTGCCATAAAGATGCATCTTTCTTAGACGGCGACTATGCTGCTTTTGGCAAGTTAATTAGTGGCGAAACAGCACTTGACGCCTTGGCGACAACTAAAACTTTACAAGGGGATCGCCCTGAAGTCGATTGTGTGATTACAAGTATAACAGTCGATTTAAACGGCTACGAACTACCAGAAGTTGAAAAATTACAATAAATTAAATCGAGACACTTTGCATGTTTTGTCGTCTCGACCAACGTGGAGAGCGCTCTGTTTTCACTTTTAGGCTTTATTTCTACTTTAAGCTTTCCACTTTTTGATAAGGAGACACTATGCGTAGAAAAGATCGCGAAATGGATCGCACATTTGGCTTAGCAGTTATTGATCGCGCGGTTTATGGCGTTTTATCAATGGTAGATGGTGCAACACCTTACGGCGTACCACTATCAATTGTAAGAGTTGATAATAGCTTGTATTTTCACGCTGCCAAAGTAGGTAGAAAAGCAGATTTGCTGGCTGACAATTCGGCGGTTAGTATTGCCTTTGTTGGGCGTGTTGAAGTGCCACAAAAATATGATAATGACCAGCTAGACGAAATTGTTAAGCAGCCAAAAAAGGTTGGGCTAATACTAAGCAATGTATTTACCACCGAATTTGAATCGGCCATCGTATCGGGGAAAGCCGTTTTGGTAGATGATGAAGCAGAAAAAGTAATGGCCTTGCAAGCGATTTGTCAAAAATATACGCCGACTAAAATGCAATATGCTGATATTGCAATTAAAGCCGGCGTGTCAAGCGTGGCAATTTATAAAATTGAAATTGAAACGCTTAGTGCAAAGCGCAAAAAGCTCTAGTGCTTAGTGCGTTCGATTAACCTTTAGAATTTCTTTTCAATGGGGGCATCGGGCGCATTTTTTGCGACACTTGCAATACCATTTAAACAGCTTTTCTTCGACTTATAACCTTCTGAACTGAGAATGTTCTTGCCGTTTTTTGCTAAAAGTCTAAATCTAAACTCGCCTGCCTTATCGGTATAAACTTGAAATTTAGGACTTTTTAGCTTTTCAAAACCTTCAATAGTTTGGTCTTCGGTTGCGGCAACCGGCGCGTTTTTTTGTACGCTTAATACGCCATTTTTACAAGCGTTTAGAGAGGCGTATAACTGAGAAGCGCCAATTTCTTGACTGTTTTTCGCCAATAGTTTAAAGTTGAAACCGGTTTTTGTTTGATTAAGTGTAAATTTTCCCATAATGCCTCCTTGTATTTTAGTATGTGTTGTTTTTTGTATACCTTAAAAAAATAAAAATATTCATGTTTTTTATTTTTTATTTATGCAATTAGCCCCTTCCACTACTTCAACCTAAAATCATCCGACGCCCGCTGGTTGATGTGATAATAAACCACATCGCCCGGTACATAGCGCGAATCAAAGCCCTCAACCTGCCACTCA
>PDWI01001858.1_pt1 | contig 57554 bp, 58 predicted proteins | sample 1430891 | NCBI WGS metagenome assembly PDWI01 (sample SAMN01162508, study PRJNA174530) | Oral metagenome, whole genome shotgun sequencing project. | biome: Marine environment; feature: Marine mammal; material: Swab sample of the gingival sulcus; isolation source: swab sample of gingival sulcus... | reverse complement strand
TGGGTGATGAACGATAAGGATTTTGTAAGTCTCTATGATAGTGGGATAAGCAAAATCCTTTTTTATTGTGCTTTGCTCCTTACGGGTAAACGCTTCTTGAGATATTACACGTATCTCTGTATGATAATAGGTTTCATTTGTTCTCATGTAAGTGTACAAGTGATGTAGTTATGATGAATAAATTTTTGTGAGGAGTGAGTTATGTCGTCAAATATGTGGCCAGCCATAAAGGTACCAAAAGCAGCACAGCGTGAGCATGTGCGTGATATCCATGGAGAGCAGGTAGTAGATCCCTATTATTGGCTTAATGATTATTTTAAACAAGGTCCCCTCAAAGATGAGGTGGTTGAGTATTTGACGCAAGAAAATGACTATCACAAACAAATGATGGTAGGTACCGAAGCGTTGCAAGAGAACATGTACAATGAAATTCGTGGACGTATTAAAGAAGAAGATGAAAGTGTACCCACGCTCGATAATGGTTACTATTACTACACACGTACAGTTGCAGGTGGTCAATATTGCAAATACTATCGAAAACAAAATGTCGCAGGTTCAGTAGAAGAATTGATTCTTGATGTGGACGCTTTAGCAGAGGGTAAGCCGTATTATATGGTGGGCTCTTGTGTTGTTTCTCCTGATAATCATTGGTTGGCTTATACGGTTGATGATGTATCTCGTCGTCAATATAAGATTTATTTCAAAAATCTTGTTACGGGTGAAACGATTTATGATGGCATTACCAATGCCTCAGATGATATTGTGTGGGCAGCTGATAGTGAGACGATTTTCTATGTGCGTAATAATGTGCAAACCCTATTGAGTGAGAAGATTTATCGTCATCGCCGTGGTACACCTGTGACTGAAGATGTGCTTGTCTATGATGAGAAGGACACGACAAACTATATCGGTGTCAGCAAATCTAAAACTGGGGATTATATCTTTATTGAAACAGCTTCAAAAGTATCTTCGGAAACATTCTACATCTCTGCACATGAGCCAACAGCGACGTTTGTATCGTTCCAGCCTCGCATGAAAGATGTGTTGTATCAGGTAGTTGCATTAGAAGATTATTTCTTGGTGCTGACCAATAAAGATGCATTGAATTTCCAATTAATGAAAACGCCATTAGATCAAACAGGTGTTGAGCATTGGGAAACCTTTATTGCTCATAGACGTGATGTTTTAATTGAAGATGTAGATGAGTTCAAAGATTATCTTGTAATTAAAGAGCGTTATGATGGTTTGGCACGTTTGGTGATTTGGAATCGTGCAACAAATCAATATCGTTATGTGCAGTTTGATGAGCCAACTTATATGGTGTCAGGCATGGATAATCCTGAGTATGTGGCACAATCATTCCGTTATGAGTACACATCATTAATTACACCTCATACGCAGTATGAAGAAGATATGCGTACAGGAGAGCGTACGTTATTAAAAGAACAAGAAGTGTTGGGTGGATATGATAAGACACAGTATGTCACTGAACGTTTGTGGGCAACCGTGCGTGATGGTATCAAAGTGCCGATGTCTTTGGTATATGCAAAAGATCGTCCACACAATGCAGAACAACCCCTCTTGCTGTATGCTTACGGTTCATACGGTATTACAATGGAAGCACGATTTAGTTCAATACGTTTGAGTTTATTGGATCGTGGTTTTGCGTTTGCGATTGCACATATTCGTGGTGGTGAAGAAATGGGTCGTCATTGGTATGAAAATGGCAAATTGATGCACAAAATGAATACCTTTAATGATTTTATTGATTGTGCAAAATATCTGATTGCAGAGCTTTAATGGGGTATTAGCAGAAGTGCCATTTGTGGACGTTGTAAATACCATGTTAGATGAAACCATTCCTTTAACGACGAATGAGTATGATGAATGGGGTAATCCTAACGAGGAAGCAGCATATCATTATATTAAAGCGTATTCCCCTTATGAAAATATCAAGCCACAAGTCTATCCGAATCTTTTGATTACAACAGGTTTGCATGATAGTCAGGTGCAATATTTTGAGCCAGCTAAATGGACTGCAAAATTGCGTGATATTAAGCTGGGCAATCAAGTCGTACTTTTGAAGACCGATTTGACTTTATCCGTCAATATGCAGAGGACTTTGCATTCTTTATGAAGCTAGAAGGTATTCTTAAATAGTCGTCTGTACGTCAAAGCGGTTTGGCTTGGAGACCTATCAGTAATACATTAAAAAACGCCTTATGATTTTTCATAGGGCGTTGTTATTTGGTTAATTATTCTGTGTTAGTGCACGACTATCTAGTTTATGGTACTTTGTTTGTTTTTTGCATAGTGTTTCGGTAATAGCTCAATGAATACATGACCTTTGCCGGGTTTGACGAGATTTAGTTCAGTTGCAGCGGCCTTTGATAAGTCGATAATACGATTGCCATGGAAAGGTCCACGGTCGTTAATCTTGACGATAATGCTTTTGCCTGTTTGAGTATTGGTGACACGCACGATACTATTTAGTGGCAGTTCTTTATGTGCAGCTGTCATGGCGTTTTGGTCATAGATTTCGCCATTTGCTGTTTTTTTGCCATGGAAACCCGGACCATACCAAGAGGCAATACCACTTTGAGAGTAGTTTGATAAGGTTGATCTAAAAGGATAATACTGTTTACCTTTGATGGTATATGCACGTGCAGATTTATGAATGCTGACAAACGGGGAATTGAGCATGCTAGATAGCTTGGTTTGTTGTTTGTCAAACTGTTGTAGTGTTTCATTGACGTGCGAAGATAATGTCGCAACGGACGTTATCTCAGGTGTAGTTTGTGTTAAACGTGTTTTTTTGGTTTGTTGTGTATAGTGTAGCTGCGTTATACCAATAAGCGCACAAATACTAATCCACACACATAAGAAAATAATATGTCTCTGGGTTGTTTTCATTCATCTAATGGGGTGATATGTGTTTTTGTTGTTTATAATCACCCTTTGTTATTAAGGAACTAAACAGTGTATCGTGTTTTTGCAAAAAAGTAAACCCTATGAAAAATAGGGTTTTGTACTGATTAATCAATGAATTCTTCTGAGGGCTGAGGAGGTGTTATGATATGTTTTTCAGCTTCTTTAATGATTGCCTCATATATTAAGTCTGTATCAGACTCTTCTGCCAGTGCGTCAATGAGTGTTTGGTTTACTAATGTTTTTGCAGCACAAGAGAGAATTTCAAGGTGATGTGGGTCGTCTTCTTCTGGTACTAATATCACAAATAAAAATCGCACACGTTGTCCGTCAGGGCTGTCAAATGAAATAGGTTGGGCTAAACGCACAAATGAAGCAATTGGCTCCTCTAGTCCAGTGATTCTTGCATGTGGTATCGCGACGGTATGTCCAAGACCTGTGCTACCTAAACGTTCTCTAGCAAATAGTTTTTCAAAGACTTCTGCACGAGGCAGACTATAACGGTTTTCAAACATGAGTGCTACTTGCTCAAATGCCCGTTTTTTACTGGTTGCTGGTATATTCAGCAAAATATTATTGGAATGAAATATAGGTTCTAATGGATTCATAATAATACGATAATACTGATAAAAATAAAAACCACCCACATGTCTGTAGGTGGCTTTTTTGAATGATATTAGTGACTACGTTTTTCTTTGATTTTTAATAATCTGCGATCGGTCTTGTCTGCAAGCAAATCAATGGCTGCATACAATGTCTGACCTGTTGATTCGCAATGAATGTCTTTGCCGGGAATATGAACATTAATTTTTGCTGTAGGGGTATGTTGATCTGAAGATAGTACAACTTCTGCCTTAGTGACATTATCCACATGACGAAAAACACGTTCAAACTTTTTCTCGACGTATTCTTGAATGGCTGAAGTTACTTCTAAATGAAGACCTGTGATATGAATGTTCATAGCGTTCTCCTATAGTCAAAACAAAATTGTTCTAATATCCAGTTTACTTGGATTTTATAATTTTGCAAGTCTTTTGAGGAAATTTGAATTAATAAGCACAGATATTAAAGAGGTTAACACCTTCTTGTTTTATGCGATCAGCACCCCCTAACTCAGGCAAATCAATGATTGCAGCAGCTTCTACGATATGGGCATCTAGTTTTTTGAGCAGTTTGACAGCAGCTAATAAGGTACCTCCTGTGGCGACCAAGTCGTCAATCAGCAATACACGTTGTCCGGGTTGAATGGCGTCAGTGTGGATCTCAACAGCAGATTGTCCATACTCTAAAGAGTATTCTTGAGAAATGGTTTTATAAGGTAATTTGCCTTTTTTTCGGATAGGTACAAAACCTACATTTAGTTCGTATGCTAGTACACTGCCAATGATAAAACCACGGGCATCAACACCTGCAACAATATCAATATGTTCTTTCATATAGCGAAAAGTAAAGATATTAATTAATGCTCTAAATGCTTTTGGGTCAGCCAATACGGGTGTAATATCTCGAAACTGTACACCGGCTTGTGGCCAATCAGGAATGGTGCGAATAGTTTGTTGGATATGTTGAACTAAATCGTTAGTCATTGTAAGTCCTCACATAAAAAACGTACTGATAGACAGTATGTCATTATTTTAAAATCATATTCTACCATGGTTTTGTGCCATGTATAGAGGAATGCTTATTTGGATAAAATCTCTTCTAGGCGATCTGCGGTCAACATACCCCCCACTTGTGTGCCATCTTTAAATATCAGGGTTGGTGTGCCTGTCATGCTGATTTCTTTGGCGATTTGTTTATTTTCTTTGATAGGTGTTTTGCAGTTTGTGTTGTCTTTAGGTTTGATGCGTTTTGACATCAGGTTATCCCAGCTTTTGACAGGATCTTTGCTACACCAAATGTTGGTGATGATTTTTTCGGACTCTTTAGATAGAATCGGTACTAAGAAAATATAATGGGTTAGATTTTTAACGCGAGATACTTCTTTATGGAATTTTTTGCAATAGAAACAGTTTGGATCTTCAAAGGATACCAGTACTCGTTCGCCTTTACCATGGACGATTTTAAGGGCATTTTCTAAGGGTAATGAACTAAAGTCAATCGTTTTGAGTGTTTTAAGGCGTTGTTGTTTGATATTGATGTTTTTCTTTGTGTCAAAGACATCTCCTGTGATCACAAAATCACCTGTTTTGTTGGTATAAAAAATATGTTGATTATCAATGTTGACTTCGTATAGATGAGGGAAATCCGTATTTGAAACAATGATGTCACTCTCTTTAATATCTAAAAAGAATTTTTTAAAGGCAGATGAAATATCTTTTTTAACTTGTTCTGACTTGACTTCATGGGTGTTGGCAGGTGTTTTATATCGAACAATCGTATTTGCTGTTGCTATATTAAAAAAACTTGTCACGCCTAAAAGTGATGCCAATAAAATAGTGTTTGTATGTCTCATATGGATTCCTTGTTGTGTTTGTTTGAATATTCATGATAAACGACCATTGTGTGCTTAGATTGTGGGTCGTTGTGGTCATTTGCTTAATCTATTATAAGCCATTATTGTGTACTGGGTCTGCCAGCGTCTTTTGGCCATAGAATCCAGACTTGGTTTCGTTGGTTGGTGACGCCTGCTTTTTGTCCTGCTGTATGTCCAATGCCCCAAAAATAATCAATACGTCCAGCCCCTTTGATAGCACCTCCTGTATCATGTGCAAACAAGGTTCGTTGAATGTTATGAACGCCTTGAGAATTCATATAAATCGGTGTTCCTAGTGGAATATAACGTGGATCGACAGCGACAGAGCGTTGTCCTGTTAGTGCAATACCGTAAGCACCTGTCACGAATGATTGGTGTTTAATTTTGAAAAAAGGCATTCGTTTATTAACGCTCATGGCTTTTCGGACCTTGTTAGGAGATTGTCTTTTTGCCCATGCTTTAATACCTTGCATACTGGCTTTCGTGGGGTGTATCCAGCCTTGTCGAATAAGATAACGACCTAATGAGCGATAGGGTTGTCCATTGTGGCTATTATATGCCAGTAGAATTAAACGTTGATTAGGTAACCGTATAAATCCAGAACCTTGAATTTGTAAGAAAAATGCCTCAATTGGGTCGTCTAGCCATACGAGTGGATTAAATTGCTGAGGGTGTGATTCAATGTACCCTCTAGTGGCACGTTGTTTTGAACGACTGCGAGGTGTCGCAAAAAGTGGCCATTGATATGCTCCATGGCGTTTTTTGTCACCTGCGACCACTGGAATATAGTAGCCTGTTGTTTTGTTACGAGTGGGGATATACCAAGGTTGTAGATTTTCTTCTAAGAAAGTGATGGGATTGTTTATGTGTTTTTGTTGTTGCAGTTTTTGACAAAAATTTGCCCATGCAGCAGGATTGGCACGTGAAGCCACATGCGTGTTTTTTGGAAAGCGTCTCATTAGCCCTGCACAATTTTGTCGTAAGACAGGTACGAGTTGATGAACAGATTGTTTTGACCAGCCCGGTAGTTTTGACCAGTGTGTCTTAATATAACGACCGTGGAGAGGTCTGCCATGGTGTCTCTTAAATTGTGATGTTTGGTATGTGTTGTTTTGTGCTGTATCGATACTGATGTCGTCGTTGGCAATGAGCTGACCAATATCATCATCTTGTAATAAATCAGTTAGTGGATCTTTGTTAGAGGCACAGCCATAAAGTGTGACTAAGCTTATTGCAATCAGTAAATAGGTACGAAAATTGTGTTGGTTCATGTGGCTAATAGGGTCTTTGTTTTTGTAATAGGAAGGATATATTTCACTTTAATAGGGCTTATTGTATAATATTTTAAAGTGTGGTGGTTTATTCATCTATGGTTTTTAAAAAAAAGGAAAGAGCATGTCAAGTAAACGAGATATACGTATTGCACCTAGTATTTTATCGGCTGATTTTGCCCGTTTGGGAGAAGAGGTCAAATCGGTGATTGAAGCAGGGGCAGATTGGATTCATTTTGATGTGATGGATAATCACTTTGTACCTAATTTAACCTTTGGTTCTATGGTCTGTAAAGCCATTCGCCCATATACAACAGCCCCTATTGACGTGCATTTGATGTGTTCGCCTGTTGATAGCTTAATTGTTGATTTTGCAAAAGCAGGTGCAGATTATATTTCTTTCCACCCTGAGGGTAGTGTGCATATTGATCGTAGCTTGAGTTTGATTCGAGATCATGGTGCCAAGGCAGGTTTAACCTTTAACCCTGCGACCCCATTATCTTATTTAGATCATATTATGGATCGTTTAGACTATATTCTGCTGATGTCTGTCAATCCGGGGTTTGGGGGGCAATCATTTATTGATTCGTCTTTGGATAAATTACGTGAGGTACGTCAACGTATTGATGCCTACGAAGAAAAAACAGGTCGTCGTATTCTGCTTGAAGTAGATGGTGGTGTTAAAGTAGATAATATTGCACAGATTTATAAGGCAGGTGCAGATACGTTTGTGGCAGGTTCTGCTATTTTTAACACGTCAGATTATCGGGAAGTGATTACTAAAATGAAAGCAGCTTGTGACGCGATTTAATATTAAATGTAAGGGGGTTTAATCATGAAGCAATTTCAAGCGATTTTGTTTGATTTAGACGGGACATTGGTTGATAGTATTCCTGATTTAATTTCGGCAAGTCAAGCCGTTCTTGATGACCATGGTTACGCACCTTTACCTGAAAATGATATTAAAGCCATGGTGGGTAAAGGGGTTGCAGTTTTAGTGCAACGTTTTTGGCAACAGGCGAGTAGTGAAGACTTGTCGTTGGACTCATCTAAATTAAAAGATTTAGTCGTTGAGTTTGATCGTTATTATCAAGATTTTAATGGACAAAAAACCTATTTTTATCCCTCTGTACCTGAGGTATTAACACAATTAAAACAACAAGGCTATCAGTTGGGTGTTGTGACCAATAAGCCAGCTAAGTTTACAGAACCATTGTTGGAAAAGTTGAGTTTAAACGATTTTTTTACGGTGATTGTGAGTGGTGATACATGTGAAAAACGTAAACCTGACGCTATGCAGTTGGACTATGCAGCACAACAACTGGGTGTTTCAAAAGACCATGTATTGATGGTTGGAGACTCTAACAATGATTTAGGGGCAGCACAATCGGCAGGTGTTCCTTGTATTCTGCTGACATACGGATACTCAGAGGGGCTTGATGTACGTACTTTAGACGCATGGCAATTTGCAGATCACTTTTCGGATATTTTGAAAATACTTGAAAACTGATTCGGAAGCTATAAAGGCTCTTAGGTTTGAGTTAGGTGTTCGGCTACGTTAAACTCAGTGGTATTAAAATACTTCTTGCTTTCATCTTTGGTGAGAAGTATTTATTTTCTTGTGTGCTTGTTTTTTCTCACGGTGACTAGCCAATGAGTTCCTTGGCTAGTAGCATACTGCCAATGGCAAGTCCTGCTGTTTCTGTTCTAAAAATTCTTGGACCTACCTGAATGGTTTTACAGCCGTGGTGTTGGGTTGTTTGTAGTTCTTCTGAAGACCAGCCACCTTCGGGACCAATGCAAATAGCGAAATGAGAGTGAGTGTTTGTTTGAGTATGAATGTGTAAATCAGCCATGGTATGTGTGCCATCAGGGTCAGCCATAATGCAGGTGATGTGTGAATCTAAAGTATCTAAAGCCTCTGCTAATGTCATGATAGTATCTAAACGCATGAGATGATTGCGACCACATTGTTCAGAGGCAGATATGATGATGTTTCTCCACTTTTCAAGTCGTTTTTCTGCCCTTTCGCCTTTGAGTTGTAAGGTGCTATGAGTCGCAGCAATGGGGATCAACTGTTGCACACCCAGTTCTACTGCTTTTTCGATAATCCATTCCATTTTGTCCCCACTTGCCAAACCTTGTATCAGGGTGAGGTGGGTTTGATTTTCTCGCTCTATGGGATTAAATTCTGTGATATGGACATAAGCTTTTTTCTTCTCAAAAGAGAGCGTGCCTTTGTACTCTCCCCCTTGTCCATTGAATAGACAAACTTCAGTGCCTGCCCGTAAACGACGTGCAAGTCCAACATGACGTGCAACCGTTTCGGGTAATTCAATGGTATGTGCTACTTTAAGTGTGACAGGTGTAAAGAATCGAGGAATGGCACTCATGTATTTGTCCTTATGTGTATGTGAACAGATAGAGATTGTGGACGTTAATATCCAATATTTAAATAAAACAGACTCATCATCAGACCACCTATTAGCCCAACGCTGATCTGTTGTTTGACAACCTATTATAACAAACACCCCAAAAGCCGTGTTTAACTTTTGAGGTGTGTTGATATTGAGTGTCTATTTCAAATATATTAGTCTTTGAAGAGTTTTTGTCTTTTTTCGCGACGTTCTTGTGCTTCTAAACATAGTGTGGCTGTTGGTCTAGCAAGCAAACGAGGCAAACCAATCGGGTCGCCTGTTTCTGTACACCAGCCATAATCACCTGTTTCAATTAAGCGTAGTGATGTTTGTACTTTTTTAAGTAACTTCCGTTCACGGTCACGAGTTCTTAATTCAAGGGCATGCTCCTCCTCAATGGTTGCACGATCTGCAGGATCAGGTACAAACTGTGTTTCTTTGAGTGACTGTGTTGTTGCACTTGCGTTGTCTAAAATATCTTGCTCTAAATCTTGTAAGCGTTGACGAAAGAAGGCAAGTTGCTCGTCATTCATGTAATCGTTTTCAGACATAGCAAGTAGTTGTTTCTCAGTGAGCACCATGTAGATATCCCCATGTAAAGTGTGAGTACTTGAGTTTAAAAATATTTTATTTATTATATTTTGCTCAATTACGTTTATTTAAAAAGTAAGAAAATACCATAATTTTGAATGAAATGGTATATAAACTTATGTGACCACTAAAAAAATGAGAGGTAATTCTGAGTATGTTTCAATACTAAATTATTTTTTATCCGTGTTTAGCTAAGTGACACAAAGGGTTTTAAATTATATTCTGAAAATTTTATGTGTTTTTCCTAAGTGTTGTAAATGTAAGACTAATAAGATATACCACTCCAGATGTTAGGATAATAGTGGCAGGAATTTGTGTCTGTAAATGGTGTGCAATCAGTAGTCCAATATATAAATTGGTCATGCCGACTGCAATAGAGCCGACGATTTGGGTGTTTCTTTTCTCAAAACATAATTTTGATGTGGTGGCGGGTAGTAACATCATGCCAATCACCAAAATGGTACCCAATATCTGAAATCCAGCGACTAAATTAAGGACAAAGAGGATCAGAAATAGGCTATGAATCATGCCTCCCTTACCGTTGATTTGTCGCATAAATAGAGGGTCAACACTGTCGATGACTAAACCACGCTGCAATAATGTCAGTAGGGTAATGGATATGATTGAAATGCTAGCCATAAAATATAGGGTGTATTGTGTTATGTGTTCTGCTGAGCCAAATAGGATATGCATTAAATGTTCATCGTCCTCACCATTTAATGAAATGAGTAGCAAACCTAATGAGAGCGAAATCAGATATAAAACAGAGAAGCTATGGTCTTCTTGGAGGTTTGTATTTCTTGCTACCCAAGAGGCACCAATGGCAACAATACACCCAGCTATAATACCCCCTAATGTCATATATATAATAGACGCACCCGATAGTAAAAAGGCGACGGCAATGCCCGGCAAAATGCCGTGAGATAGTGCATCTGCTACTAGACTTAATCGTTTCATAATAAGAAATAAGCCAATAGGTCCTCCAGATAATGAGAGAAAAATGCCTGCTATAAGTATGTTTTGTAAGTTTGCATTGGATACAAAAGGTTCGATAAATACGCTATACATGATGGCACACCTTGTGAATGGAGTTTTTAAAATGGGGTTGTTTTAATACGTCTTGGGTTTGCCCCCAAGCCAATATTTTTTTGTTTAACCATAGTGTGTGTGTGAAATAGGTGGATACTTTATTTAAATCATGTAAAACGGCAATAATGGTTTTGCCTTCATGGTGCCACTGTTGTAATAAGTTTAATAAGTGGATTTGGCTATCTTGATCCACACCAGCAAAGGGCTCATCTAATATGATGACCTCAGGTTGCGTGAGCAATAAACGAGCAAATAAAGCGCGTTGTAATTGTCCTCCTGATAAATGGTGAATTTGCTTATCTTTGTGTTCTAACAGGTGGACTTTCTCTAAAGCAGATTGGATATTTAAGTGGTCTTGTTGGTTGAATCGCTTAAAAAGTCCTTTTTGTTTTAATAGCCCGTGGCTGACTAACTCATATAGTGTGACAGGTATTTCCTTATTGATGTCGGTTTTTTGGGCTAAATATCCGATGTCTTGTGGGTCGCATGCGATTTGAACTGTCCCATTTGAAGGGGTCGTTAATCCTAGTAACACATGGATTAGTGAGCTCTTTCCTGCACCATTGGGGCCAATAATGGCATGCATTTCACCTTGCTGAAATGTGCCAGATAACTGATCTAAAATTAACTGATTGTTTTTTTGTAATGTGATGTGATTGAGTTTAATCATAATTGCTAAATTTGTTATATTATAACAATTAATGATTGTATTGAATCTGAGCCAATAATGCAAGTTTTCTTTTGTTTGGGTGATTGAATATATGATGTTTATAGCTGTTATTATGATATAAACTCATGTAAAATGAGTGTATGATTTTAATTTAGAGAAGATACGTTATGTCAAATTTATCTACCTGTTGCTGTGTCGAGAAAACAATTGATGAAGTGATTGTTGATATTAAAAAGACATGCAAAAAACGTAGGGTGTCTTTAACAGACACAAGAGAAAAGGTCTTACGTCTTCTTTTAGAAGAAGGCAAGAGTATTAAAGCGTATGACCTATTAGATAAAATGACACAGGTACACCCAAAAGCAAAACCACCTACGGTGTATCGAGCACTTGATTTTCTGGTGGCAGAAGGATTAGCTCATCGGATTGATAGTACAAATTCATGGAGTGCTTGTCACCATATAAACCATCATCACCATGATTTAATCGTGGTATGTACGTCATGTGGATTAGTTCAAGAAGTTGATGTGTCTAAGTCGATACAACCTTTATATGATTTATTGAATCGACAAGGTTTTAGTATTATGAAAACGGATATGGAAATACAAGCCATATGTGATCAATGTAAACAGAAGGAACAAAAATGAGTGTAACACAATCAGTTGCAAATAAAATGGTACCAGTGACCGTGATTACAGGTTTTTTGGGTGCAGGTAAGACAACATTATTAAAACGTATTTTAAGCGAACACCATGGTTATCGAGTGGCTGTGATTGAAAATGAGTTTGGTGAAGAAAGCATTGATAATGATTTATTAATTCAAGACAGTCAAGAAGAGATTATTGAATTAAGCAATGGTTGTATTTGTTGTAATGTTCGTGGTGACTTGCTTAAAGCATTGACAGATTTAAAACATCGCCGTGAGGCAGGTGAGTTGAATTATGATCGTGTTATTATTGAGACGACAGGGGTTGCTAATCCGGGACCTGTATGCCAAACATTCTTTATGGATGATAATATGGCACATTATTTTCGTTTAGATGCTGTGATTACGATTGTAGATGCGAAACATGGTGAGCAAACATTAGATACTCAAGAAGAAGCACAAATGCAGGTGGGTTTTGCTGATCGTATTTTGATGTCTAAATGCGATTTGGTAGAAGAAGATGTGATTAAACGTTTAACACATCGTCTTAAACATGTGAATCCACGTGCGCCGATTAAACAGGTGCATTTTGGAGAAATTGACCTGAAAGAAATCCTAGATATTAGTGGATTTAATTTAAATGATGTCTTAGATATTGATCCAGCATTCTTGAGGGTTGAGTCTGGAACAGATGATCATGACCATACGGATTGTGATCACGAACATGGCAGTTGCCATCATGGGTCTCATGAACATCATGATCACTCAGATTGTGACCATGATCACGGACATTGTCATCATGACCATCACGACCAAATTGGCTCTTTTGTATTCAAATCAGAGCGACCATTTGACCCTCAGAAATTAGATCCATTTATGGCAGGTCTTGTGGACGCTTATGGTGAAAATTTATTACGTTACAAGGGCGTTTTGTATTTCAAAAATGTCCCAATTAAGATGGTGTTCCAAGGGGTTCATATGATGATGGGTGCAGAACGTGGTCGTCCATGGGGTGATGAAACGCCTGCATCTAAAATGGTGTTTATTGGACGCAATTTGCCAAAAGATATTTTCCTAAAAGGTTTAGAGCAATGTTTGGCAGATTAAAGCAGATGTTGAACGCTTGTGGATCTATTAGGTTCTAATGTCAAAATAAGGCAGTGGGGGGTCATGAGACAGCCTACTGTTTTCTTTTTTAAACAATGAGGTTGTTCAAGAGAGGTTGTATGGATTTTAGAATAGAAAAAGATACGTTGGGGGAAGTAAAAGTCCCTGCACATCAATATTGGGGTGCACAGACGGAACGTTCTCGGCAGAACTTTCAAATTGGATCTGAGGCGTCTATGCCAAAGGACATTATCATGGGTTTTGCTTATCTAAAAAAAGCTGCTGCACATGCTAATTATGATTTGGGCGTATTGTCTGCTGACAAAAAAGAGGTGATTAGTGCCGTATGTGATGAGATTTTAGTAGGTAAGCTAGACGATCAATTTCCTTTGGTAGTGTGGCAAACAGGTTCTGGCACACAATCCAATATGAACGTGAATGAAGTGATCGCTCGTAGGGCGCATGTGCTTCGTGGTGGGCATTTAACCGATGATGTGTATTTTATTCACCCGAATGATGATGTGAATAAATCGCAGTCTTCTAATGATACGTTTCCAACGGCTATGCATATTGCAGGGTTTAAAAAAATTATCGAAACATTATTGCCTTCTGTTCGTGCATTACAAACTACATTTGAACAAAAATCACAGCAATTTAAAGAGATTGTCAAAATTGGTCGGACACATCTTATGGACGCAACCCCACTCACGCTAGGTCAGGAATTTTCTGCCTATGAAGCACAGCTGGGTTATGCCATTCGTGCGATTGAACATACACTACCTCATTTGTCTGAATTGGCATTAGGTGGTACAGCTGTAGGTACGGGTTTGAATGCACCTGTTGGGTACGATGTAAAAGTGGCAGATTATATTTCTCAGTTTACAGGGTTTGACTTTGTGACAGCACCTAATAAATTTGAAGCATTAGCCACAAAAGATGCGTTTGTAGAGACCCATGGCGCCATTCGTCAGTTAGCTGTGACATTGTTTAAAATTGCCAATGATATCCGTTTATTAGCATGTGGACCACGATCAGGGATTGGGGAAATTATTTTGCCAGCCAATGAACCAGGATCCTCTATTATGCCGGGCAAAGTCAATCCTACACAGTGTGAAGCATTAACCATGGTGTGTGCTCAGGTATTGGGTAATGATGCAACCATTGCATTTGCTGGCTCTCAAGGGCATTTCCAATTAAATGTATTTAAACCTGTGATTGCTTATAATTTCTTGCAATCTGTACAATTGCTGTCAGACGCTTGTACGAGTTTTGATATACACTGTGTACAGGGTATTGAGGCAAATGAGCGTAATATAGACACTAGACTTAATGAGTCATTGATGTTGGTCACAGCACTTAATCCCCATATTGGTTATGAACGTGCAGCACAGATTGCAAAGGCAGCACATCATAATAATACAACGCTTAGAGAGGAAGCGATTCGTTCAGGTTGGGTGACAGAAGACGAGTTTGATCAATGGGTGCGTCCCGAAAAGATGGTTGGACAGTTAAAATAATCAAGGAGACGATATGAAAAAAACAGGTATTTTTTATGCAACGAATTTAGGTGCTGCAGCCACTGTAGCCAAGCAAATTGGTGAGAAGCTTAATGTCACCGATATTTATGATGTACGTATTGTACCCATATCAAAAATGATGTCTTTTGATTCACTTGTGTTAGTGGTATCGACGCATTTTGAAGGGGATATTCAGCGAGATTTTGCAGCTCATTTAGATGATTTTCGTCGTTTAGATTTATCAGGGAAAACGGTGGCTGTGGTTGGTTTGGGTGATGGCATGGATCATGGGCATACATTTAATAATGCATTGGGTAAAATCTATGATTTGGCAATTGAGCAGGGTGCAACCTGTGTGGGTTCTAGTGAAGTAGATACGTATGACTATGAAGAGACATTGAGTTTGCGTGATGGACGTTTTCCGGGTCTAGCATTAGATATTCCAAATCAAGATGATTTAACACAAACACGTATTGAACAGTGGGTTGAACAAGTGAAAGAACACTTGGTATAATGACCACCATATTTATATTTTTTATAAAAATAAAGGACGAGCATGACGCCAGTAAACCCATCGCTTTGTCTATCAGATTTTGATTATGACTTGCCAGAGTCATTGATTGCACAATATCCAGCACAAGAAAGGACGCAAAGTCGCCTTTTGTTGATTGATGAGTCAAGAGCTGATTTTCAAGACAAAATTTTTAAAGATATTATTCAATACTTGCACCCTAATGATCTTTTAGTATTTAATAACACCAAGGTGATCAAGGCACGCTTGTATGGTCGAAAGCCTACAGGTGGAAAGATTGAGGTGTTGGTTGAACGTATGTTAACAACTCACAAGGCTGTGGCACATGTTAAAGCCAGTAAAGCCCCTAAGGCAGGTACGCAGTTGTTTTTTGATGACTCTGTGTATGCGACAGTGACAGGTCGGGACGATAGCCTGTTTGAACTGGTGTTTGAACAACCTGTCTTAGATGTGCTAGAGGCTTATGGTCATGTGCCGTTACCACCTTATATTGCCCATGAGGATAAAGCAGAGGACGTGTCCCGTTATCAAACCGTATATGCACAAACGGCAGGTGCTGTAGCAGCACCTACGGCAGGTTTGCATTTTGATCAGACATTGATGAATGCTTTGTCAGACAAAGGGGTTCAGCAAGCCTTTGTGACATTACATGTGGGTGCAGGGACTTTTCAACCTGTACGTGTTGATCATATCAAGGATCATGTAATGCATGCAGAATGGTATGATGTGCCACCAGAAACGGTGGCAGCCATTCAACGTTGTCGAGAAGCAGGGGGTCGAGTATTTGCCGTTGGGACGACATCGGTTCGTTCTCTGGAGTCTGCTGCGATTCAGGCAGGATTGTTAGGGGTTGGCTGCCCAAACTCACATCAAGGGGACACTCGTTTATTTATTACCCCAGGTTATGAATTTCAAGTAGTAGATGGATTATTGACAAATTTTCACTTACCTCAATCAACCTTATTAATGTTGGTTAGTGCATTGGTCGGTTTGGATTGTATGAAACAGGCATATCAACATGCAATACGTGAAGAATATCGATTTTTTAGTTATGGTGATGCGATGTTGATATTACCTAAAACAAAAGGAACACAATCATGAGTGGATTAGAATTTAAATTATTAAAAAAGGAAGGTTATGCACGACGCGCTGAAATTAAGTTAAATCATGGGACAGTGCAAACGCCTATGTTTATGCCTGTGGGGACGTATGGTACAGTTAAGGCGATGTTGCCACATGAGTTAGAGGAAATTCACTCTCAAGTAGTTTTAGGTAATACATTTCATTTGTGGTTACGTCCCGGTTTAGATGTGATACGTGCACATGGTGGCTTACATGAATTTATGCAATATCATGGACCCATGCTGACAGACTCAGGTGGATTTCAGGTGTTTAGCCTGAAAGATTTGCGTTCTAAAATGACAGAAGAAGGTGTGCATTTCGCGTCGCCTGTCAATGGTGAGAAATTATTCTTAACCCCTGAAATTTCAATGCAAATACAAACCGTCTTAAATTCGGATATTGTGATGGTGTTAGATGAATGTACCCCTTATTTAATTGATGGTCGTCCTGCAACCGACAAAGAAGCTGAAAAATCAATGCGTATGTCATTACGTTGGGCGAAGCGTTCAAAAGAAGAATTCCAACGGCTTGAGAATCCCAATGCCTTATTTGGGATTGTGCAAGGGGGCATGTATCAATCTTTACGTCAAGCATCTATTGAGGGGTTACAGGACATTGGTTTTGATGGTTATGCCATTGGTGGTTTATCAGTTGGCGAGCCAAAAGAGGAGATGATTCGTGTTTTAGATGGCTTGGCAGATCATATGCCGGAGGATAAACCACGTTATTTAATGGGTGTAGGGACGCCAGAAGACTTGGTAGAGGGTGTTTCTCGTGGTGTGGATATGTTTGACTGTGTAATGCCTTCTCGTAATGCACGTAATGGTTCATTATTTACCCGCTATGGTGATATTAAGATTCGTAACGCACGCTACAAACAAGACACCAAACCATTAGACGATACTTGTGGTTGCCACACATGTCAGAATTTCTCACGTGCTTACCTACATCATCTACAAAAAGCCAATGAGATTACAGGTGCACGTCTTAATACAATGCATAATTTGTATTATTACTTACATCTGATGGAAGAAATCCGTGACGCATTGGATGAAGGACGTTTTGAGGATTGGAAGGTACAGTTTTATAAAGATCGTGCCAGAGGAATTGAGTAGTTGTGTGCTGGGAAAGCATGTGTTTTATATCATAAATACTGCCTTTCTATGAGGGTTTTAAGATAAATACCCATTGCACATAGAAACAAGTTATAATGTAGGTTTTATTTTTGAGTGCGATCACTTGCCGAAAGGGAGTGTTTGTATTGATTATTTTTTAGGAGTATGCAAATGACAATGAGTTCATTTTTATTAGCAACAGGTGGTGTATCGGATACTTTAATGACGATTCTTCCAATTCTTTTGATGTTCTGTGCGTTTTATTTCTTATTAATTCGTCCACAACAAAAACGTCAAAAAGCACACCAAGAAATGGTAAACACAATTGAAGTTGGTACAGAAATTATCACTGGCTCAGGTATGTTAGGGGTGATTGAGCGTGTTGACCAAAATTATATTATTGTAAATGTGTCTGTAGAGGATAAACCTGTATTGGTTCGTACACAACGTGGTGCGATTGCACAAGTTTTGCCAAAAGGCACGATTAAATCTATCTAATTTTTGAATTAAAAAGGTTTTTGTATGAACCGTTATCCACTTTGGAAATATATATTAGTCTTAGTGGTTCTTTTGTTGAGTGCGTTATATACCATACCTAACTTTTATGGTGAAACGCCTGCTGTCCAAGTCTCAAGTGCAGAGACAGCCACAAAATTAACCCCGAAGCTCCTGACAACACTTGAAACCACACTTGAGTCTCAAGGAATTAAGTACACAAATGCGTATTTTGAGACCAATGCAAATGTTGGTACGATCAAAATTCGTTTTGAAGATACAGACACGCAAATTAAAGCACGTGATCTTATCAATGCCACATTAAATCCTGATCCAACACGTGAGAAATACACGGTTGCACTCAATTTACTATCAGCAACACCCGATTGGATGATGGCGATTAATGCCAAACCAATGGCGTTAGGCTTGGACTTGCGTGGAGGTGTCCATTTCTTATTACAAGTGGATATGAAAGGTGCGTTAGATACACGTTACGACACCTTGGTCACTGAAGTGAGTACGATGTTGCGTTCTCAACAAATTCCGTTTGAGCAGGTACGTCGTGTAGGTGATACCATTGAAACCGTTTATGCCAATGAAGATCAGGCAAAAGAAGCGATGAATAAGTTTAAATATCGTATGCCAGAACTTGAAGGTGAATTGTTGAATAAGACTTTAGTATTACGTTTATCTTTATCTGAGTTAAAGAATATTCAGCAACGTGCCATTAGTCAAAATATTATGACATTGCATAATCGTATTAATCAGTTAGGAGTTGCTGAGCCTGTGATTCAACGACAAGGCAGTGATCGTATTGTTGTTGAGTTGCCGGGTATTCAAGATGTAGCACGTGCAAAAGATTTGTTGGGTCGTACAGCGACATTGCAGATTCGTATGGTAGAGGATTCTGCAGTTGCGATGGCATCTCTTAAAAACGGCGTTGTCCCATTTGGTCTAGAGAAATTTGAAGATAGTAATGGATATCCGATTTTATTGCGTCGTCAGATTTTATTAACAGGTGAGAATCTTGAAAATGCGACTGCAGGTCGTGATAGTCAATCTCAGCAGCCTACGGTTAATTTGAGTTTGGACTCAAAAGGCGCACGTATCTTCCGTGATACGACCCGTAACAATATTGGTAAACGCATGGCGATTGTCTTATTTGAAAATGGGCATGGTCAAGTGGTTACAGCCCCTGTGATTCGTAGTGAGATTCCAAATGGACAGGTTCAAATTTCGGGTAGTATGGACTTCCAAGAAGCAACCGATGTAGCATTGCTTTTAAGAGCAGGTTCATTAGCAGCACCTATGAGTATTATTGAAGAGCGTACGATTGGTCCAAGTCTAGGTGCTGATAATATTCAAAAAGGGGTTGACTCTGTATTGTATGGTTTTGCAGGTGTTGCCATCTTTATGATTGTTTACTATTACTTATTTGGTTTGTTCTCAACACTCGGTTTGGCGTTTAACGTCTTAATCGTGTTGGCGGCATTATCCTTGTTACAAGCGACATTAACATTACCAGGGATTGCTGCGTTGGCATTGACCATTGGTATGGCGATTGATGCGAACGTACTGATTAATGAACGTATTCGCGAGGAACTGCGTGTAGGACTAGCACCTCAGCAAGCTATTAATATTGGTTTTGATCGTGCGTGGGCAACGATTGTGGACTCTAACTTAACGTCTTTGGTAGTGGGTGTTGCCTTATTGATCTTTGGTTCTGGTCCAATTAGAGGTTTTGCTGTTGTACACGTGATTGGTATTTTGTCATCAATGTTTGCTTCGGTGGTAGGTGTCCGTTCGTTGGTGAACTTGTGGTATGGTCGTAAGAAACGTCTCAAATCTATTTCTATTGGTACTGTTTGGAAACCTGAGGACGGTGATGAGAGTATTTATACCAAAACACCACTTGATTATGATGTAGAAGAGGAGGCATAAAATGGAGTTATTTAAGATTCGTAAAACCATTCCGTTTATGCGTCATGCAGTGATTCTAAATATCATTAGTTTGGTGACGTTCTTATTGGCAGTGTTTTTTATAGCGACTAAAGGGTTTCATTTATCGATTGAATTTACGGGAGGAACCTCTGTCGCAGTACATTCATCTGAAACAGCTGATTTAAACAAGATTCGTGACCGATTAACAGAGATTGGTTATAAAGATTTCCAAGTGCAAAACTTTGGTACTTCACAAGATGTTATGATTCGTCTGCCATCATTAGAAGGCAAAGATGTGGCAACGCAAAGTGAAGAAATCATGAACGCCTTGCACAAAGATGACGCACAAATGACGCTTCAAAGTGTTGAGGTGGTTGGTTCTCAAGTTGGTAGTGAATTGTTTGAACAGGGTATTTATGCCTTCATTTTTGTGGTGGTTGGTATTGTTCTGTATTTGGCGATTCGATTTGAGTGGAAATTTGCGTTAGCAGGTGTGATTGCCAATATGCATGATGTGGTGATTATTCTTGGCTGTTTTGCATTCTTTGAGTGGGAATTTTCACTCTCGGTGTTGGCAGGCGTACTAGCCGTGTTAGGTTACTCTGTGAATGAGTCGGTGGTTGTGATGGATCGTATTCGTGAAAACTTCCGTAAACAACGCCGTATGTCGGTTGTAGATGTGATTAACCTATCCATTACACAAACGATTTCTCGTACCATGATTACCCATGGTTCAACCCAAATGATGGTGTTGTCGATGTTCTTCTTTGGTGGTCCTACATTGCATAACTTCTCATTGGCATTGACCATTGGTATTTGGTTTGGTATCTATTCTTCTGTATTCGTTGCAGCAGCATTGGCAATGTGGTTTGGTGTCAAACGTGAAGATATGATTAAGAAGAAAAAAGATCGTAATACACCTATCGAAGAGGGTGATTTCTTTGAGAAATTAGGATAATATCCCATACTGAGTCTAGTGGTTTGGCTAGATGGATGATTTGGTCGTTATTTGGTGATATATCTTATCGTGCAAAACCTCAGAAGGATCTGGGGTGAGCCCCGAAAGTTGAATATAATTTTCGGGGTATTTTTATGCTTTGGATTGACAATCTAAGTGCAACCAAACGTGACTGATAGTTTTCGATAGAACAATGTTCACGACGATAACTATTAGCATACCGTCCTAAAAAATGTGTCTGAGAGGGGAACAGGTAGTATCCTACAAAGTGTATCCAAGACGTAAAAAAAGACTGTGGAGAATTTGATGAAACAATATGCACAACTTATTATGCAAGATGATGCACCGAGGTCGGTGCTATTCGATGATATTTATTTTTGTCCTCACCAAGGGATTGCAGAAAGCCGGTATCATTTTATAGAAGGGAATCAGTTGGACGTACGTTTTGAAAAATTGATCTCTCAATGGCTGAGCGAGACGGCTGCTACCTCTAACAAACACCAGATCAATCATGTGGCAAATGAGTGTGATGTAACATCTGCCTGCACGACTGTTTATGATCGTCCTCATCTAAGTCCTGCAATGACCATCGTAGAAACAGGATTTGGAACGGGGCTTAATTTTTTACTGACATCTGAGCTTTGGCAAAATACTTGCTCTCGTTTAAAGAAGTCATTGGAACGAACCAGCTTACGGGATATACAGCCCTATGAGGGGTGTGGTGATTTATACAAAAATTCAAACAACCCTTTAAATGCCTCCTGTGAAATGGACGTGCAAGATGATGTCTATTCTGATACAACAAACAACCGACCTATATTGCATTATATCTCTGTAGAAAAATACCCCATTCATTTAGATGAATTAAAAAAAATTTATGCCTCTCAATCGTGGAATATGTCTTTGGCTTCTTCTTTGTTGGATACGTACCCTGAAAAATTAAATCAAGGCGTGTATGAGTTCTCGTTTGGCAATATTCGTTTAACGCTTTTATTAGGAGATGCGAGCGAATGTTTGAAAACCTATCCTTTTGTAGCAGATACTTGGTTTTTAGATGGTTTTGCACCAAGCAAAAATCCTGATATGTGGACACAGACTTTATTTGATCTAATGGCTCAAAAAAGTCACCATGGTACGACCTTTGCTACATTTACAGCAGCAGGTATCGTACGTAGAGGCTTAATACAAGCAGGGTTTCATGTCTCTAAAACTAAGGGATTTGGTAAGAAACGAGAGCGATTGGTAGGGTGGTTTGGGTAAATAGGCAGGATAATTACTGCTGTATGCAGATAAGGAAAAAGTCCTTGGATACATTTCACTTCAATCAACCTATTTGATTATAGTGTGACAAAAATATCCCATATCGATTTTATTTGTATATGTGTTGTATTAAATTAATATAGAGATGTTTGGTCAGTCTATTATATTTTTCACTGCCTATTGGTATTTTACAAAAATATGTTTATAATATATACATGTTTATATATACACCAAAAAGTCGGGAGGCGGGAGCCATAATGAATACTGCAAAACTTTTTAATAATGGACATAGTCAGGCAGTGCGTCTGCCCAAAGCATTTCGTTTTGAGGGAAGTGAAGTATTTATTAAACGAGTTCAGGAGGGAGTATTGCTTATGCCAAAAAAACATACTATTTGGGATCAATGGTTTGAGTCACTATGTGAGTTTGATGTTTCGATTGATCGTGGGCAGTCTTTGGGTCAAGTGAGAGAGGGATTAGATGAACTATTTGATTGATACGAACATTTGTATTTACCTCATGAAATCACGACCTATATCTGTTTTAAAAAGATTAAAACAATTAGAGATAGGTGAGGTGGGTTTATCATCTATTACGGTTTCCGAGTTATATTATGGTGTTTCTAAGAGCCAATATCCAATTAAGAATCAACAATTTTTAGAAAAGTTTTTAATGCCTTTTGATGTACTTCCCTTTGATGAAAAATCTGCTCAGATTTTTGGTGAGATACGCTCGGATTTGGAGCGTAGGGGGTGTGTCATTGGCTTGATGGATATGTTGATTGCCTCACATGCATTATCTCAAAATTGTATATTAGTGAGTAATAACACAAAAGAATTTGAACGAATTCCCAATTTAAAACTTGAGAATTGGGTGTAGTCACGATCTTTTTTTGATAAGTTTAATCCAACAGCATGTTGTTATGCATGAATATTGAGTTGTGCATACTGATGATATAAATAAATATGCTTTAATCCCCGTAGGGGATCAAAATATATTTTGAAAAAGATCCAATTATTTCTATAATGCTACACAGGATTAATCTGAGCTTGCTTTGACAGCCGTATATACAATAAAAAGTACACCCAAGAAACCAATAGAAATTGCAATATATCCAAGCATAGTATCTCCTTAAAGGTCTTCTAATTTATTAATAGAACGTAAAATATAGCTGTTTACGAAATAAAACCCTATTGCTTATTCTACAAAAGAATTTGAGCAAATGCCAAATTTAAATCTCCATAAAAGAAAAGACTGGCAATAACCTATAGGATATCCCAGTCTTTTGATTACATAGCGTTAAAGTAGCTTGCACTTAATATACACGGCATTGAAGTAGCCCAGCACTCAATATACACGACACTAAAGTAGTCCATCACTCAATATACACGGCATTGAAGTAGCCCAGCACTCAATATACACGACACTAAAGTAGTCCATCACTCAATATACACGGCACTAAAGTAGCCCACCACTCTATTAAATTGATTAAAAATCAATGTGTTTCATTATATCAAAGATTGTTTGAGATATGCAAGTGAGTATATATGAGAGGATGTTGTTTGTATATATTGGGTGTGATGATTTTGTCATGGTGTTAAATTTACTTTAATTTTTAATTGAATGAAATACGGTGATGTGGCAGGTTGTTTAATACCCTTTATATAAGCATTGATTTTTATCAGGTAGTTATTGAGGCAACTAATGAATATGATTACCTCACCCCAGCCCATCTAAATACCTTTGCAAAATAACACAGGCTGCCATGGCGTCATCTTCGTCATGGTTGCCTAATAAAGATTGTGCCTCCATAGAAGAGCCTGTTTCATCTTGAAAGATACTTTTTAAACCAAATCGTCCTTCCAGTTGATTCGCAAAACGTCTTGCCATTTTAGACGAGGGTTGCTCGGATCCGTCCTCTAATAATGCTAATCCAATGACGGCATAATCAGGTGACCATTCTTTGATGAGTTTTTCAACGGCAGCAAAACGAATGTTTTTGGCTTCTCCATAAATAATCTCTAGAGGACGAGCTTGTCGTGTGATGGTATTGCCAATGGCAACGCCCATTTTTTTTTGTCCTACATCAAAGCAAAGTATTGTGTGTTCGGTCATCTTGTATGCCTTTTTGATATTTTATTGTATGGGTATAGTATCTGTCATATCTGCATGTACTACATCAATACCAATACTTTGTAGGGCAGCTTTGTACATACGTTTAATGGAGTCTGCAAAGGCAATATGATAGTTGGGTGGTGCTACCAGCCATGTGTTATTTTTGATTTCTTCTATCAGTTGTTCATTTTTCCAATGCATCCACCCTTTGAATACTCGCAAAATATCACTGCCTTTATGCTCAATGTAATCTTTGACAATTTCTTCTGAACTACCTAAGCATAAGGGACCTGAGACATAACTATCCTTATATAACTTACAAGTATAGTTATGCAAAATAAATGTTTTTTCTATATGGGATACACCACCAATATAGAGCATACCTTCTCGGGTTTTTTCAAGGGATTGACAGTCAATGTCTTCAAATTCTTGCTGAATTGAGATGGGTGTTTGGTTGTTTAACAGTAAAGGATTTGATATCAGTAAATGATGTTGTAAATGGTTAAGGTCAACAGTATGCATAATAAATTCACAAATTAATATCGTCTTATTATACGATAGGCAGTGGTCTAAATAAAGTGTTGTGGGGGTTGTTGATAGGGTATGTATCAAGTATAAACGGTATGCAGGGTGATGTTGGTCGAGTTTATAAGTGTTTTAGCTAAACTGAGTGATTTGGCGACTGGTAAATATACGATTGAGGTGGTCTATAGCGTATATGTTGCCGTACGAATAGATGTTATTTTATCCTGCTTTATTTGTGTCTTAAACAAAAAGGGAGTAGAATTTAGGCTTCTTTATTATAGAAGTAGATGACTATGTCAATCAATGAACAATTATTTGATCAAGCGTATGAATATATTCCGGGGGGTGTAAATACACCACTGCGAGCGTTTAAGATGGTGGGTGGCACACCCAAATTTATGTCTCGAGCAAAAGATGCTTATATGTGGGACGAAGAAGATGTCGAATATATTGACTATATGGGTTCTTCAGGCTCTATGATTATTGGTCATGCCAATGATGATGTGTTGACTGCCATTTGTTCTACCGTTTCTCGTGGTTTGTCTTTTGGTACGCCTATTGTGAGTGAAGGTGAGTTAGCTAAAAAAATCTGTGAGATTATTCCAAGTATTGAACAAGTGCGTCTTGTGAGTACGGGTACAGAAGCTAATATGAGTGCGATTCGCTTGGCTCGTGGATATACTGCACGCAAAAAAGTGATTAAATTTAATGGTTGTTATCATGGTCATGTGGACTGTCTGTTGGCAAAACCGGGGGTCGGTCTGCAAACGGGCAATAGCCCTGCGTCTGCGGGTGTACCAGATGAGTTTATTCGAGATACGGTGATTCTTGAGTACAATGATGTTGCAGAATTAGAGCGTGTATTTGAGGAGGACGGTTATGATATCGCCTGTGTGATTGTTGAACCAATCGCTGGTAATATGGGTTTAGTGAAACCAACAGCTGAATTTTTAACAAGAATCCGTGAGTTATGTACACAATTTGGTACGGTGTTGATTTTTGATGAAATTAAAACAGGTTTTCGTGTCGGTTATAGAGGGGCACAGCATTTGTTGAATATTACCCCAGATCTCACAACCCTCTCTAAAGCATTAGGAAGTGGCATGCCAATTGGTGCATTTGGTGGTCGTAAGGATATTATGTCTCAATTAGCCCCTAAAGGTTGTGTCCATCAGTCAGGAGATTTAGCAGGCAATCCATTGTCTGTCATTGCGTCATTGACGACATTGGAAATTCTTGCCGAAGAAGGTATTTATGATCAACTTTCAGAAAAAACAGCCAAACTTGTTAAAGGATTGAAGTCATTGGCAGATGAAATGGGGGTCCCCTTTAATGCAGATTATGTTGGAGGTATGTTCTCTCTTTACTTTTCTGAAAAAATACCTACCAATCTAGAAGAAGTGGAAGAGGTTGATGAAGAAGCCTTTAAGATCTTTTTCCATGAAATGCTCAAAGGGGGTATTTATTTGGTACCATCACCTTATGAGTGCTGCTTTATGAGCTTTAAGCATACAGATGAAGATATTACAAAAACACTAGAAGTTGCACAGTTGGCATTTGCACTTGTGAAGCAGTACCAAGAGCAACAAGCAGGTGAATAATGAGAGCGTATATTCGTATGGGGACTCGCCTTGTTTTGGCAGTCTTGTATGTGATAATCGGTTTGTTAATTTCAGGGCTTTTATTTTTATTTTTACCAAAAAAATATGCAAGTAAAATCGTTCAGCGTTGGTGCTCTGGTGCATTAAAAGTTTTTTGTGGTGTTAAGGTGATCGTACATGGTCAGCCTGTGACAGAGGGTCCGATGCTTTGGGTTGCTAATCATGTGTCTTGGTTGGATCCTTTGGTAATAAGCTCTTTTCGTGGGAGTGATTTTATTGCCAAAGAAGAGTTGAATAAGTGGCCTGTGATTCGTTATATTATTCGTTCAGCAGGGACGATTTTTATTAAACGTGGGGCGCGTGAACAAGTACCAGCGATGAATGAGGCAATAATGCAACGTTTTTCAGAGGGCAGATGTGTAGGGTTATTCCCTGAGGGAAGGATCTCTGATGGTAAGGACGTTCAGCACATGCACGCAGGGCTTTTAGAGTCGGTTGTCAAGACTAGCACGGCTTTGCAGGCGATCACACTGGTTTATACTCGAAATGGTCAATTTGATCCGGATATTCCTTGGGAAGGAGATCAGCCGTTTTTTGAGAATTTTTGTGGTATTATCAAGCATAAGGTAGTTGAAGCACATGTTTATTTTTCACCATTATTGACGGAATCAGGACTGCCGTTATTAGAAAATCGTATTGAGCTTGTCGAAAGAGCAAAAGTATTGATTAAAGAAAATTTAGATCCTTATGTGGTGCAGGAGGTATGATGAAAATGCGTCGTTTATTAGGTATTGGTTTATTGGGTGCTGTATTAGGTTTGTCAGCTTGTTCAAGTGATAGTGCAAAAGACAATTCGTTTGAGCATATCAAAGAAAAAGGTGAATTTGTTGTCGGTTTAGATGATAGTTTCCCTCCGATGGGCTTTCGTGATGAACATCGTAATATTGTAGGTTATGATATTGATGTCGCAAAGGCAGTTGCTGATAAATTGGGATTAAAGGTACGATTTCAGCCAATTGATTGGTCTGCAAAAGAATTAGAGTTGCAGTCAGGCTCTATTGATATGATTTGGAATGGTTTTGGTTACTCTGAGGATCGTGCTGAAGCGATGACAATGACTAAACCTTACTTGGTGAACAAGCAGGTTTATATGGTCAAGGATAACTCCCCAATCAAAACATTAGCAGATTTAAAAGGGAAGTCAATTTCATTACAGGCAGCATCTACAGTGTCTGGTTTGTTGGCTAAAAATCCTGAACTCAAGGCACAGTTCTCAGAGGTTGTAGAGGTATCTAATAACCTATTAGCGATTAATTCGCTTAAAGTAGATGCTGTTGACGCAGTGCTGATTGGTAGTGTTTTAAGTGGTTATGTAGCACGTCAGGATAATACACAAACATATCGTTTTATTGACGCGAACTTAGAGCAAGAAGACTATGTGATTGGTTTGCGAAAAGGTGAGTTAGAACTCAAAGACGTATTGGAAACAACGATAGAAGAGCTGAAGGCAGAAGGCGTGATTGAACAGATTCATCATAAGTGGTTTGCCCAATAAGTTAGGCGAACAGGGACTTATCGGGGCTATAGTGAAACGCTGTAGCCCTTTTTGTTTATTGTGTGGGCACGGATTGTTGAATGTATTTAATTGGTTTGGTTGAAGTGGGGCTGTAAATGTTGATGGCTCGTAATATATGAAGATTGATGGGAGTAAATGATGTTAGATTGGTTCTCGAGTAATCAAAGTTTATTAGAAAATTTATGGATAGGTTCCATATTTTCTATTAAAATCTTTTGCTTAACTTTGTTGTTTTCAATTCCTTTGGGGTTGTTAATGGCTTTGTTTCGCCGACATTCACCTATCATTTCTTGGCCTCTCTCAGCATTGATTTCTGTTTTACGTGGTACGCCATTGATTTTACAAATCTTGTTTTTCTTCTTTGTGATGCCACAAATGATGAATGGTGTGTTAGAACTATTCGGACTGCCAATTGTTCGATTAAGTCGTTTTTGGATTGTAATTTTCGCCTTCTCGATTAATTATGCTGCGTACTTTTGTGAGATTTTTAGAGCAGGTATTGATTCTGTGTCAGAGGGGCAGATTGATGCTGCGAAATCACTTGGATTTACAGGTCGTCAATGCTTCTTTAGAATTGTTTTGCCACAGGCGTTTAAGCGCGTGATTCCTGCCTTAGCTAATGAAATGATTACCTTGGTCAAAGATACTGCCTTGGCATCTGTGATTGGTGTACCAGAGTTGTTCCGAGTGGCACAAACAGAAGCAACACGTGTATTCTCCGTGATTCCATTGTTTGTAGCAGGTGGTTTCTACTTTGTGGCAAATGCTATCGTAGCAAGTTTCTTCGCTTGGGTTGAGAAAAAATATAATTACTATCGTTAAGCAATGATATAGGTGCTTTCCCCTTCATTGGCTCTAGCCATGTTTTGATGGAAAAGGTGCTTTGATTTGAATGATTTTTCTGTCAGATAGTCTCATGGCAGTCAGCTTACCACCCCATACATAACCTGTATCAAGTGCAATGATGTAAGGTGTATTGACTAAACCCAACGCAGACCAATGTCCAAAGACAATAGGTGTTTTTTTTGTTTTTCTATGAGGTACTTCAAACCAAGGTACGAGCTCTTTTGGTGCTTTGCTTGGAGGCGCTTTGCATTGCAGTTCCATTCGACCATTTTTATCACAAAACCTCATGCGTGTTAGTGTGTTGATGATCATGCGTGTACGGTCAGCCCCTTTGAGCTGGTTACTCCACTTGGTAGGTGTGTTGCCATACATTTTGGCAAGATGCTTTTTCCAGTCATCTGACTGTAATAGCTGTTCGACTTCCTTGGCAAGTTTTAATGTTTTTTTGACACTCCATGTATGTTGCACACCTGCATGCACCATTAAATGCCCATCCACATAACGTGCCAAAGGTTGATGTCTTAGCCAATCAATGATTTTTTTACAGTCAGGGTGTTTCAAGATGGGTTCAAGTGTATCTAGACTTCCTGGTGAGCGAATCCCTGCGTAAGTGGCTAATAAATGTAGGTCATGATTACCGAGTATGCATTTCACCTGATCGCCTGCATTCATCAAAAACTGTAATGTTTCTAATGATTCTGCGCCACGATTACAGAGATCCCCTACAAAATAGAGTTGGAATGACTTGTTGTCTTGTTTGATTTGTTTGATTAACTGATGAACAGGGGTGATCCAGCCTTGTAAATCACCGACAACCCATATTTGTTTTTTTTTGGTTGTTTTTTTTGCCATGTCTTGCCCCTGTTAGATAGATGAATAAATCATCTTGTGAAGTTAGTAGATGTGAAATGTCCTATCCAAAATATATTAAGGATCATCAGTGTGACTTTTCCTACCTATATTATAGGTGATTTTAAGGGTTTGTCGAATGCTCTTGACATGTTTTTTTGAATTCAAGACTGTCCCAAGTGGGATAAATGCCTGTCCATTGCTGAAAGCTTAATGCCCCTTGATGAATGAGCATACCAAGACCATCTTGTGTCACATGATGATGTCGAGTGTTTATCTGTAAAAAAGGTGTTATCTTACAAACATCATAATTGAGATCATATAGCATATTTGCGTGTGTCAGTATGTCCTCGGGTAACTTAATGGACTGTTCAAATGATCGAATGCTTGATGCATGGATAATGATATCAAATGGCATGAGTGGAATTCTTGTCAGATCACTAATGGTCACGGTGCATGTATTAAAGCTGTGGTGTGAGCGTAATGCGTCTGCATGTGCTAGTGTCCGATTGGCAATATGTAGATGTTGAATATCACTTTGTGTCAAAATAGGCAAAATACCTTTGGTGGCACCTCCAGCTCCGATGATTAATATACGTTTTTTTGCTAAGGATATATGTTGTTTTAAATCATGATAAAACCCCATGCCATCAGTATTGTCTCCATATAATAGTCCTTGATGGAGCCAAAGTGTATTGACTGCACCTGCTTGTTGAGCCCGTATGGTTAATTGATCACATAAGTTGTATGCTTTTTGTTTAAAGGGAAGTGTAATATTCAGACCATGCCCCCCCTGTTGAAAGAGTGTTTTGACGGTACTTTCAAATTGTGAAGGTTGGACGCAAAGTGCTTGATAACTCAGTTTAATCCCCGTTTGCTTTGCAAAGTGTTGATGTAGCTTGGGTGATAAACTATGATTAATCGGGTTCCCTAAAACAGCAAGTTGTATCATAATTCGTGTGTTGTTTAGTTGTTTATGAATTTATTGTACTATGATTCTTCTATAAAACATACTTTTGTAATTGAGAATGATTATAATAGAAGGTGTAGATGGATTATTAACAGGAGGAACCATGAAGAAAAAAATTCGTATTATGATTTCACAGATGACCAATCCTTGGTTTAACTTAGCGACTGAAGATTGGATTTTTAGTGAGTTAGACTCGGACTGTCATACTTTGTTTTTATGGAGAAATGCGGAAACTGTGGTGATAGGTCGTCACCAAAATCCATGGGTTGAGTGCAAAACGGACAAAATGCAGGAAGACGGTGTTTATTTAGCACGTCGCCAAAGTGGAGGTGGTGCTGTATTTCATGATTTAGGGAATACAAACTTTACATTTTTATCACCAAAGGCAGACTATGATCAAAAAGCGAATTTCCAAATTATCATTGATGCCCTTAATACTTTAGGGATTGAGGCACAATGTTCAGGTCGTAATGATATGGTGGTTGATGGTCGAAAGGTGTCGGGTAGTGCTTTTAAACATAAAGTGGATCGTAGCTTCCATCATGGGACTTTATTGGTGAATGCTAATATGAGTAAATTGGCAGATTACTTAAATCCACATCCATTGAAACTGGTTGCAAAAGGTATTAAATCGGTTCGCTCACGTGTTGCTAACCTTGTGGAGTTCAATCCTAATGTCAATCATGAAGTGATTTGCAAAGCCATTATTGATAGTTTTTCAAAATATTATAACCAGCAAGTTGAAGTCGAGATGCTTGATGAAGCACAGCTTTCTAATGAGCCTCATTTGAAAAAATATTATGAAATGATGTCAGACTGGGATTGGCGTTTTGGTAAGACGCCTGAGTTCACACATCAAATGGAAACTCGATTTGATTGGGGTATTGTTGATCTGCATATCAATGTGATATCTGCAAAAATTACAGATGTTAAGATTTTCTCAGATGCGTTAGATGTGCAATTGATTGAAGCTGTGCAAACTAGCTTGGTGGGGTGTCATTATCAAATAGCAGATGTTGAAGCTAAGCTAAGAGATTTAGTTCAGTCTCATGCAGGTTGGCACACGGCTATTGACGACTTGACTGTATGGCTTGGTCAACAAGTTAAATAGTGGATGGGTCATCGTACTATAATATTTGATGTATCATCTTGAACCTTTGTGATGATTTTATCTTGAGCGATGGCAGAGGCGTATCGTTCAAACTGTCGTATATGTGGTAGATATTAAGGAATACTTGTCTAAAACTAGGGGAAACACTCTTTATCAACGAGTGAAAATGATTTACAATGTAAAGTTTTGAAATGAATAAGGTAGAGAACAATCATGGTATCAATGGTTAGGACACGTTTTGCCCCATCACCAACAGGGTTTTTGCATTTGGGTGGTGCGCGCACAGCTTTATTTTCATGGGCATTTGCAAAGCATTTTGGTGGGAAGTTTGTTTTACGTATTGAAGATACGGATATTGAGCGTTCTACCCCAGAAGCTGTACAGGCGATCTTAGAGGGTATGGCATGGTTAGGTCTCAAGGAGGACGAGGGTCCTTTTTATCAGTTGGCACGTATTGAGCGACATAAAGAAGTCATTCAGCAGTTAATTGACCAAGGTGATGCGTATTATTGTTATTCCTCAAAAGAAGAGGTGGAAGCAATGCGTGAGTTGGCAAAATCAAAAGGCGAGAAACCACGTTATGATGGTACATGGCGTCCAGAAGAGGGCAAGACATTACCATCTATTCCTGAAGGACGATCCCCAGTGGTGCGTTTTAAAAACCCAAAAACAGGTGATGTGGTTTGGCAAGATTTGTTTAAAGGCGAGATTACGGTATCTAACGAAGAGTTGGACGACTTGATTATTGCTAGAGCTGATGGTGTGCCTACTTATAATTTTTCTGTGGTTGTAGATGACTGGGATATGCAAATTACCCATGTGATTCGTGGTGATGACCATGTGAACAATACGCCTCGTCAGATTAATTTACTCAAGGCAATTGGTGCCCCTATTCCGACCTATGGTCATGTGCCAATGATTCTTGGTGCTGATGGTCAAAAACTATCAAAGCGTCATGGTGCAGTGAGTGTGATTGAGTATGACAAGCTTGGCTATCTTCCAGAGGCAATGATTAACTATCTTGCTCGTTTAGGCTGGTCGCATGGAGATGATGAATTGTTCTCATGTGAGCAACTGATTGAGTGGTTTAATGGAGAAGGATTAACAGGATCTCCTGCGCGATGGGACGATAAGAAGTTGAATTGGGTGAATGCACATTATATTAAGCAACTCAGCGATGAAGAATTAGTAAAACGCACATTGCCACATATTGAAGTGCTAGGTGGCAAAGCACACCCAGATATGGTACGTATCTTGAACTTATTTAAAGCACGTGCAGAGACTTTAGTGCAGTTAGCTCAAAGTGCAATGATGTTTTGTGGTCCTACACAGGACGTGCCAGAAGATTTGCGACAAGCACATTTGGTATCTGATGAAGCACAACAGGTACTTAAAACATTTGTAGCAGGATTGGAGGCATTACCTGTTTGGGATAAAGCATCTATCCATGAGGTGATTCAAGCTACATTAGCAACATTAGGAATTAAGATGAAGTCATTAGGTATTCCTGTTCGTGTTGCTGTGGTTGGTCAGAAGAATACACCTTCTGTAGATGAAGTGCTGGAGATTTTTGGTCGTGAATATGTGGTTTCACGCATCAAAGCGTGTTTGGTGTAAGTGATTTATTATGGTTGGTTTATAGGAGATAGTAGATGGTGGCTTTAGAGAAGAAAACAACAGCAAGTACAAAAACCAAAACGTTATCTAAAAAGGTAACGACGAATACTGCGACAAAAAAAGCCACTACTACGTCTAAACCAAGAAAAACCTCAAAAAAAGTGACTAAGGCAAGTCCCCGAAAACCAGTGACCACAAAAAAAACGACTTCGGGAGCGACAAAGCAGTCAAAATCAACCAAAACTAAAAAGCAGTCAACAAGTCAGCGTACATCTTCATCTAAGACAAAGGCTACAAAGTCTCCATCAGACGTGATGTCTGAATCTTCTCGTGCTGTGAAGAAAACAGCGATGCAATTAAGCGCTGGTGATGTGTCTAAAACAGTTACAGACAATGCACTTCCAGCTGATAGTGGTAAATCTGTGGCATCTCATGTGGCTGTATATACCATTCCGGGTGTAAAATTTAATCCACTGTCCAATAATCAGCAAGGGGGCGTGCGATTAGGTCGTGTTAAGAAGAAACGTCGTGTTAAGAAAACGATTGATACTTCACTTATGGATTATCAAGCTTTCCGTACTAGACCAACAGCCACAGAGCACAAAAAAGTGAACAAACAGAAGTCTGTTTGGCCATTTCCTGTTAAGCATAGAGAAAATACACAAACGCTTGATGAGCAAATGCAAGCTTTATTCTATTTAACGCCCAATGATGATTGATGGCATGTGTGCTATAGGTGTAAAAACAACAAAATCAGATGTTTTTTTAAAAAATAAAACATAATCCTTATTTTGATTTAATTCATTATGACAAACGTTCTCATAATATGTTAAATTTTGAGTTAATTGAAGATGAGAATGTGTTTTATGTTTATTTGTATTTGTAATTCGGTTACCGATCAAGATATTTATCAAGCAGTTCAGCAAGGTGCGTCTAGTTTAGAAGATCTGTCTAGTCAGCTTTCCTTGGGAAGTCGTTGTGGCTGTTGTAAAGAAGAGGCAAGACAATATTTACATCACTTCAAAGCCATCGATCGTTTAGTGATTCCAGCTGCAAATCAGCCCACATTATCTTCTCAAGCCAGCTCAGTCTCTCGTATGAAGTATCAAAGAAAACGCACTGCATTATGGCAGGTAGCTGCGTGACTTCTCTTGTCTTATTTCTTTTCAAATAAGATTTCTTTTTATTTCCAAATAGATTCAATTCAACGAAGTGATAATCGTTCTTCTTTTGTCGTTTTTTCTGCAGTGAAAGATGTGTGTTTATCCTATTATCTTATGGGTTTGTCAGGCATAATGGTGTTATATGATTGCTTCGTATGATGGAGCATGATGATATGACAAGTATAAATGCAGGAGATGAAATGAAAGCAGAAAAAGATGTATTAAACTATTTGAACCGTTATTTAAAAATTGAATTAACAGCCATTAACCAAGATTTTTTGCATTCACGTATGTTAAATAATTGGGGTATTCAAGGGCTTGGTAAGATCATGTACAAACGTTCTATCGTGGCAATGAAACAAGCTGACAAAGTGATTGAACGTATTTTTGTTCTAGATGGGCTACCTAATTTACAAGATTTATCCAAATTGCCAATTGGTGAAACAGTGATTGAAATTTTGGAAGCACAAATTGATTTGCAAGTAGAGGCACACAAGGTATTAACAGAGGCAGTACGTTATTTTGAGTCTGTACAAGATTATATTTCTCGTAAGCTGTTTGAGGAAATGGTATTGACGTGTGAGGAACATATTGGTGACTGTGAATTACACTTGGATTTAATTCAAGATGTAGGTTTAGAGAATTATTTGCAGACGCAATTATAAACAGAATACCACAATAAGTGATTTTGTTAGGACCTTGGCATGATATGACGCTAAGGTCTTTTTTTATACTTCATAAGATATTTTCTGATTGTTTATTTTTATAAAAAACATATATTTTGTCTATGGCGTTTGTTTTTTGCTTAAAAAAACTGTAATATGAAGTTTGTATTAATTGTTTTAATAAGGATTTTATTGTGATGAAGAAATCAAATAAAAAATATGTATTGATGTTAATCCTCTTGTGGATTGTGGGCTGTTTATTACAGTTCCTTTTCTGCTGTTCAAGTAAAACATCAAGTCAGAAAGCATTGGTAGGTGCAGGTGTTGCAGCAACAGCAGTGGTTGCTGGAGACGCAGCACTCGATCAAATACCACAGGCAACCAACCATGGTTTTTCATTGGTTGATGATCAGTTTAATTTAAAAGGTGAGCATGGATTTGATTTCGAAAAATCAAGCGTAGATCCTCTAGTCCCTTATTCAGCTGATTTAAATGCGAACATTAAAAAAACTGTTCAATATTTAAAAAATCACCCTGAAAGACAATTGGTGGTTGTAGGTCGTTATCACGCTGATGAAGAAAACAATACAGATTTTGATAATCTTGGATTGGCGCGTGCAGATATAATTAAAAACCAATTCATTGTAGCAGGCGTGAACCCACAACAATTAGTGACTAAGGGTGAAATTTACTCAGATGCAGTTGCTAATGCTCAGGGTCAGTATTTAGGTATGATTGATTTTGGCATGCAAGATACACCAGAGGCAACCAATAATGGCTTTGGTTTAAATGCTGATGGATTAATGCTAAAAGGAGATCATGGATTTGATTTTGCGCAGGGAGATGCAATGCCATTGTCCCCTTATGCAGAGGAATTAAATGCGAATGTGTCTAAGATGGTAGAGTACTTGAAAGCAAATCCCGCTCGTCAATTAACTGTTACAGGTCGTTACCGTGCAGATGAAGTGAATAATACACCATTCCCAAATCTTGGTTTGGCACGTGCAGAGCAAATCAAAAAACAATTGATGGCATTAGGTATTGATTCAAAACAAATTGAAATTGAGGGTAAGTTGTATCCAGAGGCTATTTCAAATCATAAAGGTCAATTTTTAGGTATGGCAGATTTTTCTGTTAAGGAGTTAAATGATGCAGGTTTGACAGAACGTCAACAAAAAATGGACGATTTATTGGCTGATTTAACAGCGAATCCATTGACATTGTATTTTGATACAGGTCACTCAAAATTAACTTTCTCAGAGGTTCAACGTAATCGTGTATTGAGTATTGTGACTTATTTAGATTATGAACCGTCAGCAAAAGTCGTTATGACTGGACATACAGATAATGTAGGCAAAGCTGAAGATAACCTTCGTCTTGGTAAAAAGCGTGCGTTATTTGCGGCTGATTATTTTGCAAAAAACGGTTTATCTAAAGAACAAATGATGGCTGTGTCAAAAGGTTCATCAGAACCAATTGCGGATAATGCGACAGAAGAAGGACGAGCAAAAAATCGTCGTGTAACAATTACAATTTTTAAAGATTCTAAATAAGGAGAAGGAATTATGTGTTGGATTATTCCATTAATTGTTGGCTTATTAAGTGCTTTGTTGGGCTATTTGATTGCTCGTCGTATGTGTGATGGTCATGAGGACGAAATCAAACGTCTTAAACAAGAAAATGAGTTTTTATTAAAAGAAAATAAATCATTGATTAAGCGAGCAGGTTCATGTGAAACAGAGTTGGAAAGCATTAAAAGCACACAGGTAAAAGATGCTGGTGTAATGTCTCATGTTGCAGGTATCAGTATGGGTGCCGTAGCAGGTGCTACTGTGGCGTCTGTAGCTGGTTCAAAAGAGACAGTAGAAGATGTAGAACCTGTTGTTGCTCATGTGACAGACAGTGAGCCAGTTGTTGCCTTAGAAACACCGGAAGTCTCTGATGTTACGGAAAGTAAATCGGTAGTCGATAAAGTGTCAGATATTCAGGAGGACTCGCAAGGCCTTAAAGCGTCATTAACTGCAGCAATGGTAGGTGGTGCAGCAGCAACAACTGTTGCTCAATCAACAGACACTGACGGTGTTAAACAGGTCAAGTCTGACGTTGATCATGGTCGTGGTCCTTCTTTTGCAGGTGGTTTTGTAAATCAAGGTGATATTGTACCTGTGGTGAATGCAGAGGTTGCGTATCAAGTATTTGGGCGTACTATATCTCAAGATGATTTAACATTGATCGAAGGTGTGGGTCCTAGAGCAGTGGAATTCTTTGGTGAAGAAGGTATTACTACTTGGAAACAAATTAGTGAAATGACACCTGAGGCTTGTAAGGCGATTCTTGAAAAAGCAGGGGGTCGTTTTGCACAACAAGATCCAAGCACTTGGCCAGAGCAAGCAAAATTGGCAGTTCAAGGTGAGTGGCAAAAACTATTTGATTGGCAAGAAGAGTTAGATGCGGGTGAGGTCGTTTCTGAATAATCTTGTTTGAAGGCTGATTATTAAATGAAGTCATTCTACCCCATGAGTTAATAGACTGATGGGGTTTTTTAATAAAATCATTTGCTTATTTCATATTTCTTGTTAGTCTTAAAACCAAACTTTTGAAAATATTTGTATTTTTTGTATTTTTTGTTGTTCATTTTATGTGTTTTGTGATAAGTTATAATGAGATTTTTAGTTTTTTAGAAAACAAGGGTGTTTTTTAAAATAAGGGTATTATTGAGGAAGTTTAAAGGAGAATATACATGGAAGTTAACAAAGAAATGTTGTGCTGGATTATTCCATTGGTGGTTGGTTTATTGAGTATGTTAATCGGTTATTTGATTGGTCGTCGTAAATCAGGTACTTATGCTGATGAAGCCAAAAAACTTGAGGAAGAAAAAGCAGCATTAGATGCAAAAGTGGCAGCGTATGAAGAAAAAGATATGAAGCGTGCAGAAATTCTGTATGATCTATACATGCTAGAAAGCGATGGCAAAGAACCATTGGTCGTGTCTGAACTACGTCAAGAAAATTCAGTGCTTAAACATGCGCTTGAAGTGAATGGTGTTGAATTACTAGACGATAAGTCCCAAGATGACGTTGTAGATAAAGCAGAAGAAAAAAGTACAGATGAACCTGTTGAAACAACAGAAAAAGAATCAATTTTAGATTCTAAAGAGGCAGAATCTGTTGCAGCAGTGATGGATAGTATTACCTCTGAAGATAAGGATGTAAAATCAGAGTAAGATTTATTTAAATATTTAGTTTGTACTCCATTAAAAAGCCATTTTACAGTATGTATAAAAATGGCTTTTTTGTTATCTCTTGTCATCATATGGCGTGATGACATAACATGAGCGATGAAATTTTAGGTCTTGAATTTGTGATTAAAAATGGATAAATATTTTTTATTTATCCATTAAAACATATTGTTAAGTCTTATAATTATTGCCAGTCAAGGTTTATACTAAAATGATAGACACAAAAATGTCGGCTACACCTCAATAATTATAGATCTACATATGTTTATTAGACCGTCACCCAAGAGTCTAAAGCCTCAATCAGTGCCTTCTGAATTCCAGATTCGCTATAGGCATGTCCTGCGTCTTGTATCAATACAAACCGTGCATGAGGCATTTGTTTGTAAAGCTCCCAAGCTGTTTTGACGGGTGTACAGGCGTCATAACGTCCTTGCACAATGACAGTAGGAATGTGGCTTAGCTTATGGGCGTCACGTATGATTTGACCCTCATCAAAACAAGCACCTCCTGTAAAGTAGTGGTTTTCAATCCGTGCAAACGGTAGAGCAAATTGAGGGTTGTCTGCTTCTGCAACATCAGGCGAAGGAAGTAGGGTGACTGTGCGACTTTCCCATTTTGTCCATGCCACTGCACAACGTAGTTTTTCTTCTTCATTATCCCCAGTAAGACGTTTTTTATAAGCTTGCACGAGATTATCTCGCTCATTTTCTGGAATAGGTGCAATGAAATCCTCCCAATAATCAGGGAATAAGTAGCTTGCCCCTTCTTGATAGAACCATCGAATCTCTGATTGTCTTAACGTAAAAATACCCCGTAGAATTAAGTGACTGACATGTTCTGGATATTGTTCGGCATATGCAAGTGATAATGTTGATCCCCAAGAACCACCAAATACGACGATTTTGTCTGCTTTGAGTTGCTCTTTACGTAAACGTTCAATATCAGCTGTTAAATGCCATGTGGTGTTGTTTTCTAAACAGGCAAAGGGTAAAGAACGACCACAACCACGTTGATCAAAGAGTAATACATTATATTTTTCTGGATTAAATAATCGACGGTGTCTTGGTGCACAACCACCACCGGGACCACCATGTAGGAAAATAGCAGGTTCACCCTCAGGGTTGCCACAAAGCTCCCAATACACTTGGTGACCATCACCTGTATCCATCATGCCATGAGCATAAGGTTCAATATCTGGATATAACATCATTTGTCCTTTAAATGAGAATCAATAATATTTGATTATAGCAAAATTGAGGACATTTTATTTTAGTTGGTTTGTGATTGGGTGAAGTGTATTATCAATACATGTGGGATATTTTTATCCTATTAGACTGGTTGAATAGGACGAATCTGTTTTAAAGTGGGAGATATGTCATATATTAAAATTTTGATAAGGGAGTGCATGATGTATTTGACAATTCTAAATCTGTACAATAATATGTACGTATTTGGTTTATTTAAAAGAGGGTATGCTGTGGATATTGTAAATTATACAGATTTAAGAAAACATTTAGCCAGTACGATGGATAAAGTGATTCAAGAACGTATGCCTATTGTCATTACGCGTCAAAATTCAGAACCTATTGTGATGATGAGTTTAAAAGACTTTAATGCTTATCAAGAAACGGCTTATTTATTAAATAATCCTAAAAATGCTGCTCGCTTGAGAGATTCAGTAAAAGCTGTGAAATCGGGTCATGTATCCTCACATGCGCTTTTGGAAGATGAGGCATAAATATGCGTTTGTACTGGACCCGTGAGGCATGGGAAGATTATTTGTATTGGCAAACACATAATAAGGCGAATGTAAAACGTATTAATGCTTTAGTGCAGTCTATTATGCGATCACCTTTTGAAGGTTTAGGTAAGCCAGAAGCACTTAAGTATGGTGTGGCAGGTTATTGGTCAAGACGGATTGATTATGAACACCGTTTGGTTTATCGTGCTCAGGAGGATACTTTAATCATTATCCAATGTCGTTTTCATTATTGAACACCAACAAAAACTGTGCTTGCTACTTAAGTGTTGATGTCTAATAATGTTTTGAACAAAAGAAATGATGATGGGTGTTTTGCTGTCAGAAAAATAATGCATTGAACTGTTAAAGTATCCACATTACTCTTATGTCTATTAAAATAGATTATTTTGTTTTTTAGTATCATTTGTTAAAAAAAAGAGAACAATCATGGATTGTTCTCTTTATCTTTGATGGATTGAGTTAATTAAATCTTTTTAAACACCAAATCATGCACGTTATATCCTAATTTAATGCCACGATTCTCGAACTTGGTCAGTGGACGATATGCAGGTTTTTCTGCATAATCCGTTGCTGTGTTTTGTAATCCCACATGACCACTTAATACTTCGAGCATTTGTTCTGCATATTCTTCCCAGTCAGTGGCACAGTGAATATAACCACCTGTTTTTAGACGTGATACGAGCAGATTGACAAAAGGTGGTTGAATTAAACGACGTTTATGGTGACGTTTCTTAGGCCATGGATCTGGGAAAAAGATATGTACACCACTCAGACTGTTTTCTGCTACCATGTGGACAAGTACTTCAACTGCATCATGCTGCATAAGCAGTACATTTTTAATATTTTCTTTATCAATGCGATTGAGCATTGCCCCTACGCCTGCACTATAAATTTCAAGTGCAATAAATTGATCCTCTGGACGACTATGGGCGATTTTGGCAGTGGTTTCACCCATACCAAAACCGATTTCTAAAATGGTGGGTGCTTCTCGCCCAAAGAGTGTGGGATAGTCGAGCTTTTGGGTTGCATCAAAAGGAATGACAAATTGATCTTTTAATGTCTCGTATGCTTTTTTCTGTGCGGGACTCATGTGTGAACGATGATTGACAAAGCTCGGAATGTGGCTTTGATGATGGGGATTATTAGGATCAATCGTGACACCCATCCATTTAGCAACTTCTTGAATATGGTCGGTTGTATTACGTATTAAGGTGTCCTCTTTTTGAGTAGCTTCTTTGGTCGTCATATTTGTACCCTTGATTAACAAATTTTCATGCCAGCTTTTGCACCTTCCCAAGGTAATAATACAAAAGTGCCGGGGTTATTTTTGGTATCTGCATGTTCTGCGCATAAAATCATGCCTTCAGAGACGCCAAAACGCATTTTACGTGGGGCAAGATTTGCAACAATCACGACATGTTGTCCAATCAAATCTTCTGGCTTGTATTCATTTTGAATACCTGAAAAAATTTGACGGGGCTTTTCTTCTCCAATATCCACCATTAAGCGATAGAGTTTGTTGGAGCCTTCGACATAATCACAACTTTGAATATGACCTACACGCAAATCCATTTTGCTAAACTCATCAAAACTAATTTCAGGTGCAATCGGTTCGCCACCGGGAGCATTTGGATCAAAGTTAGGTTTTGTGCTTGCTACCTTTTTTTCTTTTTTCTTTTTGGGTGCAGGTGTTGGTTCAGCAACAGGCGCGTCGAATAGCTTTTCTACATCTTCTATTTTGACACGCGTCATAAGATGTTTGAAATCCTGAATGTAGGTTGGTAATTCTAATGCGTCTTTAAATAGCCACTGACCTTCATTTAAGAAAATATCTTTTGTAATGCGTTGTGCAAGTGCAGGTAATACAGGACTTAATAAAACACTGATGGCTTTGAAACTTGCTAATGAACGGCTACAAATGGTTTGTAACTGTACCATGCGAGTTTGTGTATCGACATCACTCAATCCTAAGTCAGTCGCATTCTTAATCTCTTTGGCTAATACCCAAGGTTGTGCTGTATCAAATGCTTGATTGACTTCGTCTGCATACGCCATGATAAGACGTAATGCCCGTGCATAATCACGCTGTTCAAAGTATTCAACAGCTTGCTCGGAGAGCGTTTTAATTCCTTGTAGTAACTCATCTTGAGTATTGTGATAATTCAGCTGTCCATCAAAATGCTTGCGAATGAAATTGCTTGAGCGACTAGCGATATTAATATATTTTCCAATGAGGTCACTATTGATACGTGCGACAAAATCCTCTGGATTGAAGTCAATATCTTCTACTCTTTGGTTGAGTTTGGCTGCAAGGTAATAACGTAGCCATTCAGCGTCTAATCCAATATCCAAATAACGCAATGGATCAATCCCTGTACCACGGCTCTTAGACATTTTTTCACCATTGACAGTCATAAAGCCATGTGTATTGACTTGTGTAGGTGTTTTACGTCCAGAAAATTGGAGCATTGCTGGCCAAAAGAGGGTATGGAAGTAGGTGATATCTTTTCCGATAAAGTGAACTTGCTCTAGTGGACTATCTGGTTGAATTAAAGTATCAAAATCCCAACCTTGTTTTTGGCAATAGGCTTTAAATGACGCTAAGTAACCCACAGGGGCGTCCAACCAAACATAGAAATATTTATTCTCTGTTTCTGGAATGCGAATACCAAAATAAGGCGCATCACGTGAAATATCCCAGTCACTCATGTTGTTTTCTTCGTTGGTACCTAACCATTCTTGCATTTTGGCAAGTACTTCATTCTGTAAGTGAGCTTCGCCGTGGGTGTTTTTTCCAGAGGTCCATTGTTTAAGGAACTCAACGCAACGTGGATCAGATAATTTAAAGAAATAATGTTCTGATGCTTTTAATACAGGCGTTGTTTTTGTGAGGGCTGAGAATGGATTTTTGAGTTCTGTTGGGGCATACACAGCACCACATTGTTCACAAGAGTCACCATACTGATCATCAGCATCACATTTAGGACAGGTGCCTTTGATAAAGCGATCTGGTAAGAACATTTCTTTTTGTGGATCAAAATATTGCTCAATGGTCTTTGTATAAATAAAACCATTGTCACGTAAAGCCAAGTAAATTTCACTTGCTAATGCTTCATTTTCAGGACTATGGCTACAATGCCAGTGGTCAAAAGCAATATGGAATCCGTTTAAATATTGTGGACGACCTGCAGCAATTGAAGCGACCAAGGCTTCGGGTGTAGTCCCTTCTTTTTCGGCTTTAATCATGATAGGTGCACCATGTGCATCGTCGGCACATACAAAATGTACATCATGCCCTTGCATGCGACGCGTTCTGACCCAGATGTCGGCTTGAATGTACTCCATAATATGACCGATATGGAATGGACCGTTGGCATAAGGTAGTGCAGTGGTGACTAAAAATGATCGTTTCATAACTCAATCCTTTTGTGTTCTGTACGTGTTGTTGGATATATCTTGCGTAAGTGGTTTGATTTTGTAATGGTTTAAGCCACCTCATCCAAACAGTTTTGTGTTTGTGAATATATCAAAAAAATAATCTCCCATTATAACATTATTCATCTTATGCGAGATAGTCTATAATAACGCTTTGTGAGTAGAAAATGAGATGATGAAAAAAGACATGATTTGGGTGACAGGAGGTGCAGGTTTTATCGGAGCACATTTTGTGAAAATGCTACATGCTCGATACCCTGGATTCGATATTTGGAATATTGATGCATTGAGATATTCGGCAGATATAATGCGTTTAGCTTGCATGTCTGAGGTAGAAAATTATCGTTTTATACATGCAGATATTGGTGATGAACTATATATGCGTACATTATTGCTTGAGGCAGCACCTCGTCTGAAATATATTGTACATTTTGCTGCACAAACACATGTGGATCGTGCCTTAAAAAATATAGATCCTTTTTTGCAGGACAATGTAAATGCATTAGAGACCTTTCTTAAAACATGGTCTTCTGTCTCTATAGAGCAACCCGACTTAAAACAGGTGAAATTTCTATATGTCTCAACTGATGAGGTGTATGGTAGTTTGATGATGCATGAGCCTCCTTTTGATGAATGGTGTGCTTTATCGCCCAGTAACCCTTATTCTATTACTAAATATCAAGCAGAAGAGGTTGTAAGAAAATACGGGTATGAGCATAGTTTGTTGTATCTAATCACTCGTTGTTCTAACAATATTGGTACACAACAGCATACTGAAAAATTGATTCCAAAAATGATTGATCACGCACTGTCTGGTCAGCCTTTGACAATTTATGGGCAGGGGGAACAGGTGCGAGACTGGATTGATGTAAGGGATCATGTGGACGCCTTATTGCATTTGTTATTTTCCAATCCGACAGAAGAGGTTTATAATATAGGCTCCGTTCAAGAGCGTAAGAATCTTGATATGGTTTATGCGATATGTGACCGACTAGACGCATTGTGTCCAAAAACATTTGGCTCGTATCGTGATCAGATTGTCCATGTAGATGATCGTATAGGACATGATATGCGTTATGGTTTAGATGTACAGAGACTAAACGCATTAGGGTGGAAACCCAAATATACATTAGAGCAAAGCCTTGATTGGGTTGTCTCTTTTGCTTTAAATAATCAATAGGAGTTGATATATGCAGTACCAGCCGTTAGATATGCCAGAGGTTTATTTGTTCAAACCTGACCGTTTTGAAGATGCACGAGGCAGTCTGAGTGTTTGGATTAACGAAGAAGAAATCAGCAGAATTTTGGGCAAAAAAGTACGTTTTGTACAGTGTAATCAAACGTACTCTACTCAGGGGGTTTTAAGAGGTCTTCATTGGCAATTATTTCCTAAGGGTCAAGACAAATTAATTCAAGTGCTAGAAGGTGAGATTTTTGATGTGGTTGTAGATATTCGAGAAGATAGTCCAACATTTTTACAATATATGTCAAAGGTTCTAACCCCAGAGTCTGGACAAATATGGGTGCCTGAAGGGTTTGCCCATGGTTTTTATGTGTGTAGTGAATCTGCTAAAGTCATGTATCATTTAACGGATACATACTCACCAGAGCATGAGTGTTTTTTGCGTTGGAATGACCAACGTGTCGGGATTCCATGGCCATTTATTGATGGAGAGGGGACTATATCGGAACCTATTTTGTCTGAAAAAGATGAACACTCTATTTCTAGCGTTTAATAGGTCAATATAAAGCCCAATTTTGGGCTTTGATTTATTTTTAAGAGATGTTTAGCGTGTTTTATGTGTTAGGGTTTAAAATGAGCGAAAACAATCAAGTGATCAGATATCATAATAATAAACGGTGTTCAGTTTAGGAATTTTAAAGCAAAAGAATTAGATGTCTTTATGGCAATCATCTCAAAGATGAAAGATAAAGGGGATGAGTTTATTAAATTTAGTTTTGATGAACTTAAAATACCTGACCAACTACGAAACATCTAACGAACTAAATGTGTTCATTAGAGATGTTAAAAATGTGTATAAAAAGCTAATTCAATGTGCTATTTATATGGAATCAGCTGGAGTCTATGAAGAGTTTAGAAGATTACTTGATGTGCCAAATTTAAAAGTTGCAAGATAGACGAAAGGGTCTTAACTCCAATTAAAGATGAATTAGGAGATAAAATAAATCTTCGTATCGAAAAAAATATACGGTAAAGCTACTCGTGGTCGTCCTTCTCTCACACTACAAATTTCATTTTGATAAAGAAGAAATCAAACCTCAGCAACAATCATTGGTTATTGATGAGCCTTCCTATCCCTCAAACAATCTACGATATTACCTTGCGTGTGCCTAATAAAAACATTGGTGGACACAACTCACTGAAGATTGTTAAGGCAGTTCAACATACGGACGGAAAAGTCCATACTACACTCAAAAATATTGATGATGGTTTTGAAAATAATTGGGTTTTTGATAATGAAAAAATGCTAATGAATTGGATAAAAAAACATCAGGTATAAAAAAACAAAAAATACCCCACCCTTAATTAAAAAAACAATACTATTTTCTTTATAAATAAAACACTTACAAATTATATTGATTTTCATCTTCCGTTTAAATATAATTAACCGCTTTTTTATTATTTTTATGGAGAATTTATAATGAAAAAAAGTATTTTTACAGCTTCCGTTTTAGCTTTATCTTTATCTGTTGCAAACGTATCATCTGCAAATAATTTATATCAAACAAGAGGTGATTATGGGAGATTTGTTGGCGGTCATATTGGAAGTGCCGCAGGAAAACGATTGGGTGGAGTAGCTGGTGGTGTAGTAGGTAAAGTTATTGGAAAGGTAGTTGGTGATAAATTAGAAGACGTTGCTACTGAACACTACAAAGAAGTTAACAAAAAAAGAATAAAAGAACGATTAGATAGAGAAGAAAAACGAAAAAAAATTAAAGGTAGAAAAAGAAGTGCGGAGTAATTGTGAAAAACAACGATCTCTATAATGCAATTGAATTTATAATATTGGGGATACTTGTTTTATTTACAATGAAAACAGAACCTTTTATTATTGATTATTTTAATATAGAAAAAGATAGTTATTTAAATCTTATTATTGAAATACTTCTTTTTTCTTCTACACTTTTAGCTCTTTCGTTGGTTATTTATTTTTTTAAACTAATTTTTAAGAGAAAAAATAAATTGAAGTAGCTACATTACTCAAATAAAAATACCTCTATTAAGAGGTATTTTTTATCAAAATAAGCAGAAAATGTATCAACAAACAAGCTCTACTCAAAGAATCATGGCAAACAAGATTGCTTGATTGAGAGCCTAAACAATGTTACTATACTCTATAATAACAAGGAGATAAAGTCAGAGTTAGAAAAACTAGGCTTTGAATGGACACAAGGTAGCGTATATCTATCCAAAGACGTTAAGAACAATTTAGCCACTGTGTATAAAGCAATTAACATGCTATCAAGCATTGAGTGGTTCAAGAAGTCTGTGAGAGATATAAGCGCGTTTAAAGTAGAAGATTGGTCTGATTTTACGGAAATTGTTAAATCTTAAAAACCACTAAAAAAACCCCTAGTCCGTAAGGATCAGGGAAAAGTGTATGAAATATTTTGACGTGCTGAGTAAACAAAATAAGCAAGTACAAGATCGAATTAATCGAATTGCCCAACAATTAGAGGGTGTCGATAGTTTAGAAGCGATTTTAAACATCTATCAAAAAGAATCGGGTTTATTACACTTTAAGGTATGGCCTTACCATGTGAGAGCACTGCTGTTTATTAGCGTGCCTTTGTGTTTGTTATATATCTATACAACGATGATATTAGGCACGCCTTTTGAGGATAATCTCGCTATTTATGTCATGCTTGTCTGTTTAATTGTGGTTTTTGGTGGGTGGTTTGGTTATCAGGGTAAGCCTGATACAGAGCAGTTGGATAGATTATTGGAGGTGACACAGAAAAAATGGTTATCCTTAAAACATCATATTGTTTTTAACCAAATGTCACCAGAGTTCGAGAACTCACTGAAGCAAGACGATCAAACTTGGGCAACATCAATCAATACCTTTGATGAGTTGCATGGTTTATACCCTAACTTTTTTTCTTTGGGCAATTATTCAAATCAACTGACTAAATGTATCAGTGGCTGTTTGTCTATGAATGTTCCATATCTTATTTACGAGTATGAATATGTAGATGAAGAAACAGACACTTATATAGATAGTGATGGAGATGTGAATATAAGAACAGATTATGTGACCTATCATGATTATGGCGTATTTTTATATGGACTATCTCATGAACAAATTGATATTCATCGTGGTTCAGGACATTATTATCCTGTGCGTTGGGAGCCGAGTAGTCTGACTTTTAGGGAAACATTTACGGTGAGTGGTACGAGTGAACAGGCACTAGCGAGTTTTTTACAGCCTAGAGTTGTCTTATCACTACATAGTTTCTTAGATGAACTAGATTCAAATCGTATGACATTTGATCAACATGGTTATACTTTAATGGACGTGTCTAGTGAATTGTTTGAGCGAAAGAATGAATTTACTACATCTCAAATTGAAACAACACAGGACGTCATAAAATTATTGCCTCATTTATCATTGCCCTATTTGGCGTCTTGGACAGTTTATGTAGAGAAGTATCTGAATCATTATTTCAACAATCGATCTTAATTGGTTTGCTTTTTTATTCGTGTTGAGTATTTAAGTATGTTTGCGTTCAAATTTAAGTATAATAAATAGTTGTGAGGACTATGAAGTGTAGTGATAGTTTTTGATGGAGAGAGGGGTATGATGAAAAAAACCGTATTTTTATGTTTAGGTTTAAGTGTGTTATTAACGGCTTGTGGTTCAAAAGACGAGGCGTATTACAAAGACCATGTTGAAGAAGCTCAAACCAAAGTGGCTGAATGTGAGAAAGAAGTTGAAAAGCTATTTATGGCACAAGACAAAGAAGGTTTGGAGATCTTGATGGCAGAGGGTTCCGAGTGTCGTATTGTAGAAAAGGTCGTAAGAGAAGAGGAAATTCGCCAAAAAGAATTGGCACGTGAACAAGCAAAAAAAGAGGCCTATACTAAGGTGAACACAAAGTATGGGGCATTATCATGGCGTGAATTTACAGTGGCATACCTCAAGTTTGATTGTGCTAGTCGATGGGCAATTACAGATGAGGATTTTGAATGTAAAGCGATGCAAGAGATGTATGAGTCGAATGTTCAGAAGGGAATAGCCGAGATGAAGCAATATTCTCTAGATGAGTTATTGGCAAAGGAAGGTGAGTTTTGTAAAAAAGATCGACGTAAGTACTCTGCTTGTGATGTCTGGAAAAAAGCGGTTGCCAAGACCGTATCTGAGCATTTTAAATCACTCAGTTTGTCGCAGTTATATGCTAAAAAACAAGTGCTGTGTAAAGTCTGGTCTAATCCATCATGTGAGCCTTTGAAACAACTTATAGATACAAAAAATAAAGAAGTTATACAAGGGTATGTAGATGATTATGAATTATTAAAACAGGACTATAACCGTTGTGTTGTTCGTTATCAAAATGCAACCACTTATGAAGCACAGCGAGAAGTGGCTAATACCTATCCTTGCCCTCAAACCAGTGAGGCAAAGAGAAAATTAGGTTTGTCACAAGGCTTCTTTGAACAATTTGATCAAAAATTAGAATAAATCAGCACGCTTTTTTGAGATATAGCAGAGCATCTGTTCATGTTGAACGGGTGCTTTTTTTATGACTTGGCTTGATGAGAAAATGCAACTCGAATAGCATTTTATTGGAAATAGTGTATATATACTGTGATGATTGGGGTATGCATGATGGTTATTTTAATATGTAAAGTGTGGTTTATATGATAACAATAATAGGAATAGTTCTCTTTATTATTGACGAAGGTTGAGGGGGGGGGGTACCATATTTATTTCACTTTTTTTAATTTAATTATATAGGGTACGATAATGAAGAAAACCATATTGGCAATCATGATTGGCTCAATGAGTTTTACTGTTTATGCAGTTGAGAAGACGACACAAAAGGAAGCTCAAAAAGAGACCAAAGAAGTAATACAAAAGAAAAAAGAACAGGTAGCAGGAAAAACGCTTGACCAAATCAATGTAACGGCAGGATATGCTGAGGTCAATCGTCTTAAATCTAGCAAAAATGTGATTGTTATTGAGGCAAAAGATATTCGTGGGAAAGGTTATCAAACCGTTGAAGATGTCTTAAATGATATTCCAAGTATCAATGTGGGTTCAACAGAATGGGGAGAAATTGATATTCGTGGACAAGGTGAGGATCAGGCAGGAAAAAATATTCAAGTCATGCTTGATGGAGCACCCATTACCACGTTGGTTAACCACCCTATGAAGACTAATTATAATGTGGTGCCTGTAGAGAATATTGAAAAAATTGAAATTGTTCCTTCGGGTGGTTCGGTGGTGTATGGTAGTGGATCGGTAGGGGGTGTTGTTAATATCACAACTAATTTAAAAAATATTCATCGTACAAAAAAAGATATTAGTGTAGGTATTGGCTCAAATCATAAAGCATTCGCAGTGAATTTAGGACATAATTTTACAGATAAATTCTCAGCTCAAGCATCATACTCATACAAAAATCAGCAACTTTATTTTAAAGACACTTATCGTAAATCACATTATTTTACTTTAGGTATGAATTATAAAATCACAGATCGTCAAAATGTGAGTTTCCGTTATAGTGGTTTAGTTGAAAACGGACAGTTTATTAAACAACTGCAAAATCAGAATTTAGATAAGCTTGGACGTGATTATGTGCCTAAAGAACAAAAACATATTATAGGTCTTGATGAAAACAATCATAAAATTGAAGAAATGGTGTCGGGTTATTTAAAAGCAGACCGTCAGATTCACTCGTTGAATGCGACTTATACAGGACATTATGACCACGGTATTAAGTATAATATAGATGCATTTTATAATACAGGATATTTTACCAACACGAATGATGGTCTCGTTATGAAAACGAATACCGTTGGTATGAAAAACAAGGTGGATGTTGAATATGGTCAAGATGGTGTGTTAGATGGTAGTCGTGTTTTAGTTGGATTGGATTTATTCCATCAAAACGCAAAACTTGAATATAATGATTACAAAATGGTGAGCTGGAGGGATAAAACATATAAGATAAGACCATTGTCATTTAAATACGATAAAACAACCTTTGCATTGTATGTTTTAAACAGCCTACGCTACAAACAAGTTGAGTTTTCCCAAGGTATTCGTGCTGATATGACCTTCTGGGGATTTGATAAAGTGGCGAGCAAAAACTCAGGGAAAGCGACTTCATTTAGACCAAATCTAAATTTAGAATTAGCACTTGCATACCATTATCGTGATACAGGACGTGTTTATGCACGCTATGAACACTCGTTTACAGCACCTGATGGCTTGCAAATTACGGATGATTTTTCTAAACAAGACATTATGCCAACAAAAGGTAAAGATACCATTTACGATATGGTGGAAATTGGTTGGAAGGACCAGTTTGATTGGTTTGGTATAGAAGCAACAGCATTCTACAACCATACAAATAATGAAATGTCTCGTAATTACATAATGTCTCCAGAGCTTGGCTTTGGGCGAAAAAGTATTAATGTTTTGAAAACATCTCGTGGTGGTGTTGAATTTACCCTCTCTCAAAAGTGGAAAGGTTTAACGCTTGAACAAAGTTATGCTTTCCTCAAAGGGGTGAGAAAATATAATGGTAAGCAATCAGAGTTTGTTGGTCCTGAAGATGAAATTGATTGGACTAACGCTGGGTTGAAGAAAGTTCCTCAGCATTCATTAACATTAAAAGCGAAATATCAATTTAATGATCAATGGTCAATTAGTGGTAAATATAAATACTCTGGTGCATATACAAATTTTGTTAATGAGCAGGATTTTAAAGAGGATTGTTATAAAAACTACTGGGGTAATTTAGTATGTACGCCACCAAAATTTGAGAGTAAAGATGAGGCGTATATTAAGTCACACTCTGTTGTAGATATTAATATTAGCTATCAAAACGAAAAAGGGTTCTCAGCCTCTGCAGGGATTAATAATCTATTTAATGAGAAGTACTATGAATATTCTGGAGGTGGTGATGCTTATAGCACAGTTACCCCAGCAGAAGGTCGTTCCTTCTATCTTCGTATGAAGTATGCTTTCTAATGGTGTTTGAGAGAGTTTTTTACTAAAATTGTATAAATGAAGATTATCCCCTTTGCGAATGTAGAGGGGATTTTGCTCATGTTTTTTAGTATTAAAAAGACTGGTAATTTTTCCATAAATACAACAAAATTTTTCATGCAATACAATTATTTGATAGCAAAAATAGTAATAATTATCATTAACTGTTATCCTAATGTCTTAGTTTAACATTTTGTAGATAAGGATGGGGGTTATGAAAAAAATCATACTTGTGCCATTATTATTAGGGGGGGGGGTAACACTTGTTAACGCTGCTCCTGAAAAAGTAGTGGTGAATCAGACTGCTACCAAAACAGTCGCAGTAGAAAATAAAGAAACAGATAAAAAGTCTAAAACAATATCAGCAGAGCAAAAAGAAACGGATCAACATGCTGCTGATGTAACGGCTTTAGATGAAATTATTGTAACTGCAGGTCGTACAACATCTACCAAAAAATCTATTTTAAATAAAGAAACCCTAAAGAAAGGGTTACTTCTCACCGAGAAAGACCTTTTGAGACAAGAAACAGGTATTCATATTACCGATGGTGGTCGAGCAGGCAATAATGGTTTCACGATGCGTGGGGTTGATCGTGATCGTGTGTCTATTCGAGTTGATGGTATGGCTGCTGCTGAGAGTTTTATGGCAAAGGAAGTTAATAAACTTGGTTTCTTCAATGGTAATCGTAATAGCACGGAATTAGAAAATATCTCTCAGGTCGCTTTTGTTAAAGGGTCAAACTCTCTTACAGAGGGAAGTGGCGCAGTAGGTGGTAGTGTTTCTATGAAAACTAAGACTGTACGTGATTTTGTAGCGCCGGGTAGAAAGTTTGGTTTGTATTCTAAAACTGCATATCACTCACGTAATAATCAATGGATTCAGGTGGTTGGTGCAGGAGCAGATTATAAAGGGGTTGAAGCACTATTCCAATATACCTATAAAAATGGGCACGAGAATAAAAACTATTTTAGTGGCACAGTGAAAGATGTACCATTCTGTGGTAAAGCGCCTCCAGAAACGGATGTAAACGGTTATCCAACATCATTAACTGATTTATATCCTGATCTGTGTGGTATTTCCCGTATTCTTCCTGATACGGTTGATATGAAAACTCACTCTGTTTTATTTAAATTGGGGTATAGACCTAATGATGAGCATTTTATGAATGCTTTTTATGAAGGTATGAAGCGTGTTTATAACACAGAAGAGAAGAGTAATAGTGTGGGGTCAGCTACGAGACGACGTACAGAAGACGCTAGCCCTTATCACAGATTTGGGCTTATCTATGAATACACGCCAATGGAAAGTGCTTATATTGATACAGTGAAGACTCAGCTTGTAGGGCAAATGATTACCCAGCATGCACGTTCATATCAGTATGGAAGTAATAAGCGTTATGAGGATGGTGAGTATGGTCTTGGGTGGGATCAAATTGATACAGAAAGAAATAATGATATGCTCCAAAAACGTGTCCAGTTTGATATTGAAGGAGTATCTCAACCATTAGCGTGGAAAAATACTGAGCATACTGTTTCTATGGGGCTTGGATTGCATCATAGTGCTATTTCATCTACAAGTTATGAAATAACTCCTCCTTCTTGGGGTTCAACTGAACCAAAGAGAATTGACTATACTGTGCAACAGCCTGTTCATATTACATCAGGGTATTTGTATGCAAAAGATAGAATGAGGATTGGTGAAAAGCTTGATATCAGTTTAGGTGCTCGTTTGGACGCTTATCGTTATGTTCCACGCGAATCAAATCTGCCATACTTTGATGCTAAACAGGATACGAGTGCACAACCAGCAAAGAATTTCGCTGGATTAATATATGAGGCAGCCATCGCGTATCGTCCTATCAAGAACATTGCGATCGATTACTCATTAAGCTCTGCATTTAGAGCACCTAAAATTGAAGAATTATACTTTGTGCATGCTGATGCAGGGGGTGGCTATACTTATGAGTCTAATTTGAATCTAAAGCCTGAGCGTTCTATCAATAATGAGTTAGGATTACAATTTCAAGGTGAAGCGTATGCTATCGGCTTGACTGGGTATTTCACTCATTATAGAAACTTTATTGATCAAACATTTGATCCTATTGTGAAGGAAAATTGGGAATATCAATGGAAAGTAAAAGATCGTCATGTTTCTATGAATTCAGACGGTAAAATGTCAGCAACCTTTACTAAAGGATGGGGTTCAAATAAAAAGACAATGACCTCTGTGGTTACCTGTAGAAATAGTGATACTGACGAAGAGGTTGCTATTGAAGGGGTGAGCTGCAAATCCTTGGGGTATAAGTATGGTTGGTACACGCCTAATGGCTACAAATTTGATAAAGTGGTATTCCGTTCTGCAAACATCGGTAGTGCGTATGTTGGCGGTTTTGAAATCAATGCAAAAGTAACGGGTGCTTTGGTGGGTTTACCAAAAGAGCTTTATACAACATTTAAGGCTACATACGCAAAAGGTCGTAAGAGTGATGGAACATCACTTATGGCAGTGGCACCGTTTACGACAACACTTGGGTTTGGTTACCAAAGTCAGAAATGGGATTTCTTGATTAATACGCGTATCGTTGCACCAAAAAGAGGAAAAGATGCTATTGTAAATATTCAGCCAGTTGCTTCGCTCGTCGAGGTTAATAAAGAAACAGGGAAAATAGAACTTGAAGCGCCGTATGGCATTCCGGGCGAATATCCATTCTTATCTAAAGCGTATGCAACAGTTGATATTACAGCAAGTTGGAGACCTAATAAATATATCAATATTTATGCGGGAATATTCAACGTCTTTAATACACGCTATACCTCATGGGAAAACTTGAATCAGTTAAAACGTAATGGGTTGAAATCATGGGTTCAGAATGATGGTAAAGGTTTAGAGCGTTACACAAATGCTGGTCGAAACTTCGCCCTCTCAGCTGAGTTACGCTATTAAACTTGATTAAGACATGTCTTGATTAAAAAGCCGATCTGCTGAGGTCGGCTTTTTTTATGAGAGGTGATACGTTGCTCGATATGGTTATGGGTGAAAGTTTTGAATTTGTGGTGTGGTCTAATATAAATGGTGTTTTTTGGAATTGGCTGTTAATCATGTGAGAATATAAAGTGGTTGGGTGGTTAAGGATTGCAATCCATCGTATTTGTGACCATAGTGATAAACTTAAACATGAGTGTGGTAAAATAATTTAAAGCGTGTTGCAAGTATATAGTAAAAACATACGATATTTTGCATGTCAAAATATTAAAAAGATATACTATCAAAAGCAGTTTTAAGCATAGTGGTGCTTTTTGAGGTATTACTTTAGGGGGAGATGACGATGTGGGATTTGAGGGGTTTGTTAGATTTAGATGAGCATACTGCTGAAGTAGAGGATAGAATAGAAAGGATTACGCAAGGTATAGAAGAGGCCAAGACCTTAGAGGACATTCAACAAGTGTACAAACAGGAGTCGGGAGATTTGCATTTTAAAATGGCAGAGTATCGACGCAGGACTCGTGTACTTGAATTAGCGACATTGGTTGTTTTTGGTATATTGATGGTGTTCTCACATGGTCTTTTTTCTTTGTTTATATATGACACCTCGGGTGTGATTAAAACGCTTGCAGTGCTTTACTTGATTGTTGCTGTGGCTGGTTATTTTGTACTTCGTGCGCTATATCCAGATGTGGATATGATCCATCAATTGATTGAGATGACGAAGCGTAAATGGTTGTCTATCAAGTATGATGTGTTGTTTGATGAATTATCTCCTGAGTTTTCTCAATCCTTATTGCTACAGGGTGGGTCTGCCTTTTTAGGTGAAAACTCTAGTTTATCTGATAATCAGGGGTTAATGAACCTAAGCAAAGCAGTTTTTTCAAAAGGTAATCATACCAATGAGCTGGAAGCTTGTATTAGTGGTGTTGTAAAAAGTGATCGAGTTTACTGTCCTTATCTTATCTATTCATATAAATACATAATTGAAAAAGCAAAAACAGACAGAAATGGTAATACTAGGTATGAATACACGACGCATATGGAGCAAGGAGCTGTTTTAACAGGGTTTAAGATTTATGATATTGATATCCATAAATCTAAGAGAAGATGGAAGAGTGCGTATTTCAAACATGTGTATGATTCTAGTGATATAGAATTTAATAAATCTTTTGTGGTAAGTGGCAAAGACGAAAGAGAATTGAATCTATTTATGCAACCTCGTGTGGTTGTAGGGATTAAGAAATTATTTGATCAAGCAAATCTGGTGAGATTGACCTTTGGTGGTTATGGTGAGGCAATTGTACCATTGAATGTAGATGCATTTGCGCTACACAATGATTTTTCTAATAAGCAGGTTAAAGTTGTGTCGGATGTTTTGCCTTGTCTAGAGAAACTTGATAGCTTGATGTTGGCTTCTTGGTCTGATACATTAGAGGAAGGACTTGCCGTGTTTAAGCAAGAGGTTTAATAAGATTGAAGCAGGTGTTTTGTCTGTTTTTTTATAAAAGGAATGGAGATTGGTATGGATATATTATTATTTTTACTTGTATTGGTTGTGGTAGCTGTTTTTTGGGCTATTCATGTTCGCAATAAGATTGTGTTTTACAAAAATGCTGTTGTGCGCTCTTGGTCTGATGTGAATGCGTATGCTTTAGAGAAGCTAAAATCTTTTGAAGAGTTGGCACAAAATGTGAGCAGTTATTTAGAACATGAAAAATCAACTTTTGAATCTATTGTGGCATTGCGTTCTAGTGCCTCAAAAATAGCTCAATCGGGGGTGAATACGCAGGCGTTACAAGACTTTGAAGCACAGGCTAGTCAAATTATGAAAGGGATTAATGTGAATGTGGAGCAATATCCTGATTTGGCGTCTAGTCGTATCGTGGAGCGGAATATGGCTGAAATTGTTCGCTTAAATGAGAATATGTCGGCTTCTATCAGTATTTTTAACCGTAATGTTGAAAAATTTAATACATACATTAAAGCATTCCCAAATAATGTCATTAATACTAACACTGTGGCAGAGCATGAAATTACAGCGTATAGTGAGGCAGGGGCGACCAGTCAATATACAAGTTACACACCGAATTTTTAATAGTAACGGTCGGTTGTTCATGTAAATGATCATGCAACCCTATTTAAATATTGTTAAATTTAAGAAGGGGTTGTTGGTGGGATCATATAGAGGGCGATATTTTTATCGCCCTTATTTTTTATTAAGGAAATTTGTTTTGTCTAAGTGTTTTATTCTTATTGTTTTTTAGGTTGTGTGAGAGATAATTGGTGTACTGCTTTGTCGAATAATTAGTTGCTTTTTTGTGTATAGATCAAACATATTTCCCAAGATGGGGTTGACAGGTTTTTGTAAAGTTGGCATAATAGCAATCTTTCCTGCCACGGTGGGGTGATTCGGGACCTAGGTTTCGGATTATTTTTTGATCTTTAACAATGAAACAGCCGATAAGAGTGGGCATTTAGAGGTGCGAAAGATATACGTACTTGTAAATAGATGCTCACAAGACAAAGTGAAGTTAATGTAGTTTAAAGTAGATAGGTAAATATTACATATATACGTTATTTACGTTAATGACTTTGAGAGTAATGAGATCTAGAGAAGCAGTAAACACAGGAATTAAACTAAAGAGTTTGATCCTGGCTCAGATTGAACGCTAGCGGAATGCTTTACACATGCAAGTCGAACGGCAGCAACAGAAAGC
>PDWI01001294.1_pt1 | contig 57665 bp, 56 predicted proteins | sample 1430891 | NCBI WGS metagenome assembly PDWI01 (sample SAMN01162508, study PRJNA174530) | Oral metagenome, whole genome shotgun sequencing project. | biome: Marine environment; feature: Marine mammal; material: Swab sample of the gingival sulcus; isolation source: swab sample of gingival sulcus... | reverse complement strand
GAAAGCACTGAGCAAGAACGTCCCATCCCCCAGCGCAATTCCGCCATAATACGTGCGTTGATGACCTTCATACATGTTTGCATTCCTTGAATGGGGGCTGTTGCGTTAATTGGCCTGCGGTAGCAATTTTCTAGGTGTGTTCTGTCTCCAGAGGTTTAACATGAAGCGTAATCCGTTCAAACATCATCGCTTTCCGCCCGATGTAACCCGGCGTGACAGGTGATATAGGCGTCAAAGGCGGGGCTATTCATCGCCCCTTTCATGATCCGGGGTGCGATCAGATCGGATGGCTCTGGTCCGTGATCCGGGTCTGGGTTCCTCAGGACCCAAATGGCGCAGATGCTGTCAATCTCGTTTCACGCAGGGAGCGGCTGCGTGTCGGGTTGGTTTGGACTGGGGTTTCGTCAAGGAAGACACCGCGTTCAGGCGTGGCGCTGATTGCGGGGACTCGATGAGTGAACCCATCGCCCCTTGAGCGCCTCGCCCTTGCGTTCATCTGCAATGAGGTTTTCTTTATGTGTCTTCGCCAAATACCCGCGCGAAGATCGTGTCGACGTGTTTCGTGTGGTAGCCCATGTCGAATTTCTCGTTGATGCCGTCGACGCCGAGCGCCGCGACGACCTCTTTATCTGCCAGCAATTCCTCGCGGAAATCGACCCGTTCTTCCCAGACTTTGAGCGCGTTGCGCTGCACCATCGCATAGGCGTCTTCGCGCGAAACCCCCGCCTGCGTCAGTGCCAGAAGCACCCGCTGGCTCATCACCAGACCGGGGAATTTATTCATATTTTCCAGCATGTTTTCCGGGAAGACCAGCATTTTGTCGACCACGCCGGTCAGGCGTTTGAGGGCAAAATCGAGCGTCACGGTGGCGTCGGGGGCGATGCCGCGTTCGACCGAGGAATGCGAGATGTCGCGCTCGTGCCACAGGGCCACGTTCTCCATCGCCGGGATCACCGTGGCACGCACGAGGCGGGCGAGCCCGGTCAGGTTTTCTGTCAGCACCGGGTTTTTCTTGTGCGGCATGGCCGAGGAGCCTTTTTGTCCCATGGAGAAAAACTCCGCGCCTTCCAGCACTTCGGTGCGCTGCATGTGGCGGATTTCGATGGCCACGTTCTCGATGGATGACGCAATCACCCCCAGCACGGCGAAGAACATGGCGTGGCGGTCGCGCGGGATCACCTGCGTCGAGATCGGCTCCGGCTTCAGGCCCAGCTCGGCGCAGACATGGGCTTCCACCGCCGGGTCGATATTGGCGAAGGTGCCGACGGCGCCGGAAATCGCCCCGGTGGCCACCTCTTCGCGCGCCTGCACCAGACGGGCGCGGTTGCGGTCCATTTCGGCATAAAAGCGGGCGAAAGTCAGGCCCATCGTGGTCGGTTCGGCGTGGATGCCGTGGCTGCGACCAACGCGCACCGTGTCCTTATGCTCATAGGCGCGTTTTTTCAGCGCGGCGAGCAGCCCGTCCATATCGTCGATCAGGATATCGGCGGCGCGCACCAGTTGCACGTTGAGGCAGGTGTCCAGCACGTCCGACGAGGTCATGCCCTGATGCACAAACCGGGCCTCCTCGGAGCCGACATGCTCGGCGAGATGGGTCAGGAAAGCGATGACGTCGTGTTTGGTCACGGCCTCGATTTCGTCGATGCGCGCCACGTCGAATTCCACGTCCTTCGCCTTCCACACCGCATCTGCGTTTTCCTGCGGGATGACGCCGAGCTTGGCCATGGCATCGCAGGCATGGGCCTCGATTTCGTACCAGATTTTGAACTTGGTGGCGGGTTCCCAGATGGCAGTCATTTCGGGGCGGGCATAGCGGGGGATCATGGCGGACCTTTTGTCTTGGAGTGCGTTATTTAGGGTCTTAGACTGAGGGGCGGGGTGAAACAAGGGGGCGGTATGCAGCCGAATCTGGAGGATTTTATCGGTCGCTGGCGGCTGGAGCGCCGGATTGACGATGCGCGTGCGGGGCAGGTGGTGCGTTTTTGCGGCGAGGCGCGTTTTGAGGCGGGCGAAAATGGGGTGATATATATAGAGAGTGGGATTTTGGCACTGCCGGGGCAGGGGGATATCCGGGCCGAGCGGCGTTATCTTTGGCGGAAAGAACCGCAGGGAATTGCGGTTTTCTTCGAAGATGGTCGGTTTTTCCACCATATTTCACCGGGAGAGGCACCGAAAGCCGCGCATTATTGCGCGCCGGATCAGTATGATGTGGCCTATGATTTTACCCACTGGCCCTGCTGGCGCGCGGTCTGGCAGGTTTTTGGCCCGAAAAAGCAATATCGTTCAGAAAGTGTTTACGAATTGCTGGCATAAGGGGAGAGAGCCTGATGGACGCGATTCGGGCTGCATGCGGGGCGTGACGCAGCGGCCTGAAAGTTGACGCAGCGAAAAGGGGACTTGAACCAACGCCCCCCGTGGGGCAAAACGGCGCGGAACGCATGTAACAGGGGAGAAACCCATGGCAATCACGATGAATAAAGTGCTGGGCGACGTTTTTGGCCCGCAGGAAGGCGCCGCGCGCGAACTCAAGGAGGCCGCGCTGGTGATCGCCGGTGTCGCCGCCCTCGCTATCGCCGCCAAGATCAAAGTGCCGATGTGGCCGGTGCCGATCACCATGGGCACCTTCGCCGTCCTGACCATCGGTGCCGCTTACGGTCCGGCGCGCGGGATGATCACCATGGGCCTGTATCTGCTGATCGGCGCGCTTGGCTTTGACGTTTTCGCCGGTTCTTCGGCGGAGAAATACGGTCTGGAATACATGATGGGCGGCACCGGCGGCTACCTTGTCGGTTACGCGCTGGCAACCTTCGCGCTCGGCTATTTCGCTCGCCTCGGCTGGGACCGCTCGATGCTCTGGATGGCGTTGGCCATGTTCATCGGCAACGTGCTGATCTATGTGCCCGGCCTAGCCTGGCTCGGTCATCTTTACGGTTGGGACAAGCCGATCCTGGAATGGGGTCTGACGCCGTTCATCGCTGGTGATATGGTCAAACTGGTGCTGGCCGCTCTGATCGTGCCTTCCGTCTGGAAATTCGTGCGCAAGTAAGCGCGCGGGGTCGATCCATAAAATTTGAGTAAAAACGCCGCCTCTTGGGGCGGCGTTTTGCTTTCGGGAAAGTCGCTTCCGTTTACGGAGCAATCGCTTCCATCATCTCAACCCGCGTGCCGTGCCGTCCACCTTCAAACTCGGTGTTCAAAAACGCATTGACGATTTCCAGCGCCAGACCTTCGCCAACAACCCGCGCACCGATGGACAGCATGTTGGCGTCGTTATGGGCGCGGGTCATGGCGGCGGAATACGGTTCGGAACAAACGCCGCACCGAATACCGCGCACCTTGTTCGCCGCCATCATGATGCCCTGACCCGTGCCACACAGGATAATGCCCAGATCGCATTCCCCGGACACCACAAGCCGCGCCGCCGCTTCGCCATGCGCCGGGTAATGGGTGCTTTCCGGCGTTTGCGGCCCGATATCCACCGCCTCAAAGCCCCTGGCCTCGATATGTTTCACAATCGCCAGCCGCAGATCAATCGCCGCGTGATCTGAGGATAGCACGATACGTTTCTTAGTCATTTCAAGCCCTTACACGTTAGAAGTCGTCCGGTTGATCGCCCTGCCAGCTATGCGCGATATTGCCAAAGCGGGTAAACCGGCTCTCGAAAGTCAGGTCCACGGTGCCAATCGGCCCGTGCCGCTGTTTGCCGATGATGACCTCCGCGCGGCCATGCAGTCGGTCCATCCGCGTCTGCCATTCCACCATCTTGTCCAGCTCATCGTCGCCCGGCTTTTCCCGCTCGGCGTAATATTCCTCGCGGAACACGAACATCACCACATCCGCATCCTGCTCGATCGAGCCGGATTCGCGCAGGTCCGAGAGTTGCGGGCGCTTGTCCTCGCGGCTTTCGACCTGACGCGACAACTGCGACAGCGCAATCACCGGGATGTCCAATTCCTTGGCCACCGCCTTCAACCCCATGGAAATCTCACCAATTTCCTGCACGCGGTTGTCCGACGTGCCGCGCACCAGCTGCAAATAGTCGACGATGATCACGTCCAGCCCATGCTCGCGCTTGAGCCGCCGGGCCCGCGCCGCCAGCTGGGCAATCGGCAGGGCAGGGGTGTCGTCGATATAAAGCGGACAGGCTTCCAGCGCCTTGGCCGCATCAACAAAACGGCGAAACTCGGTCTCCGTCATGTCGCCGCGCCGGATCTGCTCCGAGGGCACTTCGGCGGCTTCTGACAGGATCCGCGCCGCCAGCTGTTCCGCGCTCATTTCCAGCGAGAAAAACCCGACCACGCCCCCATTGATCGCCCCTTCCGACCCGTCCGGCAATTTGCCGCGCTGATAGGCTTTGGCGATGTTGAAGGCGATATTGGTCGCCAGCGAGGTTTTCCCCATCGAGGGCCGCCCGGCGAGGATCAACAGGTCCGAGCGGTGCAATCCGCCCAGCTTTTTGTCCATGTCGATCAGCCCGGTGGACACGCCCGCCAGCCCGCCTTCGCGTTCATACGCCGCATTGGCCACCCGCACCGCATCGGTCACGGCGGTCAGAAAGCTCTGAAACCCGGTGGTCGACGAGCCTTTTTCCGCCAGTTTGTAGAGCTTCTGCTCGGCCTGCGTGATCTGCTCCGAGGGCGGGTTTTTCGCCTCCATCCGCTTGGCTTCGTCGGTGATCTCGCTGCCCAGCTGCATCAACTCGCGCCGCACATGCATCTCATAGATCATTTCCGCGTAATCGCGGGCGGCGAAACTGGAAATCGCGGCGCCGGCGAGGCGCGCCAGATAGGCCGCGCCGCCAACCTCTTTCAGCCCCGGATCGTCTTCCAGATAGGTCTTCAACGTCACCGGCGAGGCCAGCATATTGGCCGAAATCCGCTCCTCCGCGATGCGGTAAATCCGCTCGTGCAGGGGTTCGTAAAAATGCTCGGGCCGGATGATCTGCGCCACCCGGTCATAAATGTCGTTATTGGTTAAGATCGCGCCGAGAAGCTGCTGCTCCGCCTCAAGGTTGGCGGGCACGTTCTCGACCTCCGCATTCGCATGCGGATCGGCCGGTTCGGGCATGGGTTCCGGCATCTGTTCCGGCGGCGGGCCGGGCGGCAGGGGGGTATCGTCCATCGCAAATCACTCCAATGCGGCGGTTTTACCCGCCCCGACCGCGCCCGGCAAATTGTATGTTTCTGTGGATAAGTTTACGACTTATGCGCGTCCTGCCATGCGCGCGGCGATTTGAGGAAGCTCTCCACCTCGTCCAGCGTCGCCGCATCAAACGCCTTTTGTGCCCGTGCTTCCGCTAACACATCCCACCACGTCGCGAGGTGCAGCAGTTGAACCCCATGATCTGCAAGGGTTTTTTCCGTTTCCGGGAAGATGTCGTAGTAGAAGATCACGGCGGTGGCGTTACAGGTCGCGCCGGTGTCGCGAATGGCGTCGACGAAGGAGAGCTTGGAGCCGCCATCGGTGGTCAGATCCTCGACCAGAAGCGCCCGCTGCCCCTCGTGCATCGCGCCTTCAATGCGGGCATTTCGCCCGTAGCCCTTGGGTTTTTTTCGGACGTAGGTCATCGGCAGGGCCAGCCGTTCCGCCACCAGCGCCGCAAACGGAATGCCCGCCGTTTCGCCGCCCGCGATGTTGTCAAAGGCCTCAAATCCGCATTCGCGCATGATGGTGACGGCCATGAAATCCATCAGCGTCGAGCGGATGCGGGGGAAGGAAATCAGCTTGCGGCAATCGACGTAAGAGGGCGAGGGCAGGCCGGAAGCAAGGGTAAACGGCTCGCGGGCGTTGAAATCCACCGCGCCGATTTCCAGAAGCGCGCGGGCGGTCAGGCGGGCCATTTCTTCCTTGGCGGGATAGGCGGACGGAATCATTTTGCTCTCCGATTTATAGCGTTTGACGAAATACTTGAAACATATAGAGCATCACTTAACGCGTTGAAATCCTCGATTTCAGGCAGCGTTAAGTGATTCAGGTTTTTCGCATAACGCTTTAGTCTTCGACCCGCCAATGCAGCGGGAATCCGGGGTCAAACACGGTCACATCCCCGTCCGGGGTGGAAATTTTCGCCGGATACGCCACGGGCGCGGTTTTTTTCAGGGTTATTAGCTCTTTGTTAACGGGTAGGCCGTAGAATGCGGGACCATGGAGGGAGGTGAAACCTTCCAGCTTGCCCAGCGCGCCCGCCGCTTCGAACACCTCCGCGAGGCAAGAGAGCGTGTTGGTCGCCGTAAAACAGCCTGCGCAGCCGCAGGGGCTTTCTTTCGCGGTGTCCAGATGCGGGGCGCTGTCGGTGCCGAGAAAGAAGGTCGGGTCGCCGGAAGTCGCCGCCGCGACCAGCGCTTGCCGATGCTCTTCGCGCTTGGCGACGGGCAGGCAGTAATAATGCGGTCGGATGCCGCCCACGAGGATGTGGTTGCGGTTGATGATCAGGTGATGGGTGGTGATGGTCGCGCCGAGAGTGTCGCCGCCGGAACGGGCGTATTCCGCGCCTTGCCGCGTTGTGATGTGTTCCATCACCACGCGCAGGGCGGGGTGTGCGCGCCGGATCGGGTCCAAAACCCGGTCGATGAATACCGCTTCGCGGTCGAAGATATCGATCTCCGGGTCGGTCACTTCGCCGTGGACGCACAGGGTCAGGCCAATTTCCGCCATGGTCTCCAGCACGGCGGCGACCTTGTCAAAATCACGCACGCCGGAGGCGGAATTGGTCGTTGCGCCCGCCGGGTAGAGCTTCACCGCCCGGATCAGGCCGCTTTCGGCGGCGGCGCGCATATCTGCCGGGTCGGTGTCCTCGGTCAGATACAGCGTCATCAGCGGCTCAAAGGCGGCGCCTTCGGGCAGCGCGGCGAGAATGCGCTCGCGGTAGGCGGCGGCATCGGCCCCGGTGACGACGGGCGGCACCAGGTTGGGCATGATGATGGCGCGGGCAAAATGGCGCGCGGTTTCGGGCAGAACGGCCTTGAGCATCGCGCCATCGCGCAGATGCAGGTGCCAATCGTCGGGGCGGTGGAGGGTAAGTTGATCTGTCACGCCGCCGATGTAGCGGGTTTGGCGGCGGGGATAAAGGGAATTTGACGCGGCGCGGCGCGTTTTGCGCGGGGAAACGACGCGGCGTCGTGCTTGACGAGGGGGCATGGCGGAGGGTTAACTGAACGAGTGTTCAATAACCCGCCGGTTGCGGCATTTCGGTCAGGAGGAGACCCGCCATGTTCACCCATTCGATGAATTTCGACCTCGGAGAAGACATCGCCGCCTTGCGCGACATGGTGCATCGCTTCGCGCAGGAGCGCATCAAGCCGATGGCCGCCGAGATCGACGCCAAAAACGAGTTTCCGTCGGAACTCTGGACCGAGCTGGGCGAGTTGGGTCTGCATGGCATTACGGTGCCGGAAGAATATGGCGGGGCGGGCATGGGCTATCTGGCCCATGCGGTCGCGGTCGAGGAAATCGCCCGCGCTTCCGCCTCGGTTTCGCTGTCCTACGGCGCCCATTCCAACCTCTGCATTAACCAGATCAAACTGAACGGCTCGCATGAGCAAAAGCAGAAATACCTGCCCGGCCTGATCTCCGGCGAAAATGTCGGCGCGCTGGCCATGTCCGAGCCGGGCGCGGGGTCTGACGTTGTGTCCATGCAGCTGCGGGCGGAGAAAAAGAACGGCTATTACACCCTGAACGGCTCGAAATTCTGGATCACCAACGGCCCGGAAGCCGACACGCTGGTAGTTTACGCCAAGACCGACCCGGAAGCCGGTTCGCGCGGCATCACCGCTTTCATCGTCGAGAAAGACATGAAGGGTTTCAGCACCTCGCCGCATTTCGACAAGCTCGGCATGCGCGGTTCCGACACGGCGCAACTGTTCTTCGAGGACGTGGAAGTGCCGTTCGAAAACGTGCTGGGCGAAGAGGGGAAGGGCGTGCGTGTGCTGATGTCCGGGCTGGATTACGAGCGCGTGGTGCTGGCCGGGATCGGCACCGGCATCATGGCCGCCTGTCTCGACGAGGTCATGCCCTACATGGTCGAGCGCAAGCAATTCGGCCAGCCGATTGGCAATTTCCAGCTCATGCAGGCCAAAATCGCCGATATGTATACCAAGATGAATTCCGGCCGCGCCTATCTTTACGAGGTGGCGAAGGCGTGTGATCGTGGGCGGGTGACGCGGCAGGACGCGGCGGCGGTGGTGCTGTATACCTCCGAGGAAGCGATGGTCGTCGCGCATCAGGCGGTGCAGGCCTTCGGCGGCATGGGCTTCATGAACGAGACCCCGGTTTCGCGCATCTTCCGTGACGCCAAGCTGATGGAAATCGGCGCGGGCACCTCGGAAATCCGCCGCATGCTGGTGGGTCGCGAGTTGATGGGAGCGATGAAGTGAGGGCCGTTGCCCTCATAGCGCTACTGGCCAGCCCGGCCGCTGCCGACACCGATCTACTGGCCAAATACCGCAGCGGGATCGACGCCTGTTACCAACGGGCGTCGGACGCGCAGGCGATTTTGGCCTGTGATGGGGAGCTGGCGTCGCCCTGCATGGAACGCGAGCCGGGCGGCATGTCGACCCACGGCATGATCGGCTGTATCGACGCGGAAACCCGCTTCTGGGACGAAAAGCTGAACGCGGAATACCGCGTGACCATGCGCGAGATGCGCGAACTGGACGCCGTAGAGGCGCCGGGAACGGCCAGCCGGGAGGACGCCTTGCGCGAGGCGCAGCGGGCCTGGATTCCCTTCCGCGATGCCAATTGCGCGTTTGACTATATTCTTTGGGGGCCCGGCTCGATGCGCGGCATTGCCGGGGCGAGTTGCCTGTCGTCGATGACCGCACAACGCACCGTGGACCTCATTTCCATTCGGGAGACATTCAAATGAAACTGCAATCCCAAGCCGTGCCCGGCTCGGACGCTTTCAAGCAAAATCGCGCGGGCCATCTGGCGGCGCTGGATGTGGTAGCTCAGGCGGCGGCGCTGGCGCAGGCGGGCGGCGGGGAGCGGGCCCGTGAGCGGCATTTGTCGCGTGGCAAGATGCTGCCGCGCGAGCGCGTTGCCAACCTGCTCGACCCCGGCTCGCCCTTCCTCGAAATCGGCCTCACCGCGGCGCATGACATGTATGACGGCGCGGCCCCGGCGGCGGGGGTGATTGCGGGGATCGGCCTTGTGCATGGCCGCGAAGTGATGGTCGTGGCCAATGACGCGACGGTCAAGGGCGGCACTTATTACCCGATGACGGTTAAGAAACACTTGCGCGCGCAGGAAATTGCCGAAGAAAATCACCTGCCCTGCATCTACCTTGTCGATAGCGGCGGCGCGAACCTGCCCAATCAGGACGAGGTGTTCCCGGACCGCGACCATTTCGGCCGGATTTTCTACAATCAGGCCCGCATGTCGGCGAAAAACATCCCGCAGATCGCCGTGGTCATGGGGTCTTGCACGGCGGGCGGCGCTTACGTTCCCGCCATGTCCGATGTCAGCATCATCGTGCGCGAACAGGGGACGATTTTCCTCGCCGGGCCGCCCTTGGTGAAGGCGGCGACGGGGGAGGTCGTGACCGCCGAAGATCTCGGCGGCGGCGACGTGCATACCCGGCTGTCCGGTGTGGCGGATTATCTGGCGGAGGACGATTATCATGCGCTGGCGCTGGCCCGGCGTGCGCTTGAAAGCCTGAACCGGAAAAAGCCTCAGACGGTCGATTGGGCCAGCCCGGAAGAGCCGGCCTATGACCCGGAGGAAATCCTCGGCGTGGTGCCGGCCGACCTGAAGACGCCCTACGATATTCGCGAGGTCATCGCGCGGCTGGTGGACGGCTCGCGGTTCGACGAGTTCAAGCCCCGGTTCGGCGAGAGCATCGTCACCGGCTTTGCCCATGTGAAGGGCTGTCCGGTGGGCATTATCGGCAATAACGGCGTGATCTTCTCGGAAGCCGCCGCCAAGGCCGCGCATTTCGTTGAGCTGTGTTCCAAGCGCCATATCCCCTTGGTTTTCCTGCAAAATATCACCGGCTTCATGGTCGGGCGCAAATATGAAAACGAGGGGATCGCGCGGCACGGGGCCAAGATGGTGACTGCCGTGGCCTCGACCAACGTGCCGAAAATCACCATGCTGGTGGGCGGTTCGTTTGGCGCGGGCAATTACGGCATGTCCGGGCGCGCCTATCAGCCGCGCTTCCTCTGGACCTGGCCCAATTCGCGCATCTCGGTGATGGGCGGCGAGCAGGCGGCGGGGGTTCTGGCCACCGTCCGGCGCGACGCCGTCGAGCGCGGCGGCGGCACCTGGTCCGCCGAGGAAGAGGCGGCGTTCAAACAGCCGACCATTGATATGTTCGAGCATCAGAGCCACCCGCTCTACGCCTCCGCCCGCCTCTGGGACGACGGCATCATCGACCCGCGCAAATCCCGCGACGTGTTAGCGCTTTCGCTGGCCGCCGCCCTCAACGCTCCGATCGAAGACACCAATTTCGGCGTCTTCCGCATGTAAGATAGGACAGATCATGTTCGATAAAATTCTCATCGCAAACCGTGGCGAAATTGCCTGCCGGGTGATCGAAAGTGCGCGCGGGCTTGGGGTCAAGACCGTTGCGGTGTTCTCTGATGTGGACAGCACGTCCCGGCATGTGGCGCTGGCGGATGAGGCGGTGCATATCGGCGGCAACGCCCCCGCTGAAAGCTACCTGTTGGGCGACCGCATCATTCAGGCCGCGCTCGACACCGGCGCCAAGGCGATCCATCCCGGTTACGGCTTTCTGTCCGAGAACCCGGATTTCGTGCAGGCGGTTGAAAAGGCCGGGCTGGTTTTCATCGGCCCCTCGGCGGACGCGATCCGCAAGATGGGGCTGAAAGACGCGGCCAAGGCGCTGATGTCGGAGGCCGGGGTGCCGGTCGTGCCCGGCTATCACGGGACCAATCAGGACGCGGATTTCCTCGCGGCGGAAGCGGAGAAAATCGGCTATCCGGTGCTGATCAAGGCGGTCGCTGGCGGCGGCGGCAAGGGGATGCGGCTGGTTGAAGCGGCGGGCGAATTTGCCGCCGCGCTGGCCTCGGCGCAGGGCGAGGCGCAGACCGCGTTTGGCAACCCGGACGTTTTGATCGAGAAATACATCACCTCGCCGCGCCATATCGAGGTGCAGGTTTTTGGCGACGGAACGCGTGCGGTGCATCTGTTTGAGCGCGATTGCTCGCTGCAACGGCGTCACCAGAAGGTGATCGAGGAAGCCCCCGCGCCGGGCATGACGGAAGAGATGCGCGCCGCGATGGGCGAGGCCGGGGTGCGCGCCGCGGAAGCGATTGGCTATAAGGGCGCGGGCACGGTGGAGTTCATCGTGGACGGCTCGAATGGGCTGCATCCCGACAAGTTCTGGTTCATGGAGATGAATACGCGTTTGCAGGTCGAACATCCGGTGACGGAGGCGATTACCGGCGTCGATCTGGTCGAATGGCAGTTGCGCGTGGCCTCCGGCGAGGCGTTGCCCAAGCGGCAGGACGAGCTGACCATCACCGGCCACGCTTTCGAGAGCCGCCTTTACGCCGAAGACGTGCCGAAGGGCTTTTTGCCCGCCACCGGCACGCTGGCCCATCTGTCCTTCCCGCAAGGCGCGCGGGCCGATACCGGCGTGCGCACCGGCGACACCATCTCGCCCTTCTACGACCCGATGATCGCCAAGGTCATCACCCACGGCCCAACCCGCGAAGTCGCGCTGATGCGCATGGCGCGGGCGCTGGAGGAGACCCATGTGGCGGGCACGGTGACCAACATCACCTTCCTGTCCGCGCTCTGCGCCCATGCGGGTTTTGCGGCGGGCGAGGTCGATACCGGGCTGATTGAACGCGATCTGGCGGCGCTGACGCAGGTGGAATCGCCGGGGGCGCGGGAAGTGGCGTTGGCGGCGCTGGCGGCGGCGGGGCTGCTCGATCCGGCGGCGTCGGCCACCACGGGCTTCAGCCTCTGGGAGCCGCTCAAGCGGTCGATTCATCTGGAATTTGGCGAAGAGGCGCTGGTCGCCATCATCGAGAGCCAGTCGCCGGACAAGGCGCGGATCACGGTGGGCGACGCGGTGGTCGAGGCCCAACATGCGGGCCATATCTGGCTTCTGGACGAGGTTCCGGCGCCGGAAGTGCGCGTTACCGGCGCGCTGGTCACGGTCTTCGCCCATGGCGGCATGGCCTTCCGGCGCACCAACGCGCTGGACGTTGCGGCGGCGGGTTTGGGCGGCGGCAATTTCGTCGAAGCGCCGATGCCGGGGCAGGTGAAGCAGGTCTTCGTCACCGCCGGTCAGGAGGTCTCGGAAGGCGATCCGATGGCGGTTCTGGAAGCGATGAAAATGGAGCATACCCTTGCCGCACCGCGCGACGGGCGGGTGGCGGAAGTCATGGCTGCGCCGGGCGATCAGGTCGAAGCCGGGGCGGCGTTGGTCGCGCTGGAAGAAGACGAGTGAGGGCGGCGACATGACGAAACGGGTTGAAATTTTTGAGATGGGCCCGCGCGACGGGTTGCAGAACGAAAAGCGGCAGATCCCGACGGCGGACAAGGTGGCGCTGGTCAATCTCCTGTCGCGCGCCGGGTTCAAACGCATCGAGACCGGCTCTTTTGTCAGCCCGAAATGGGTGCCGCAAATGGCCGACAGCGCGGAGGTGTTTGAACGCATCACCCGCGCGCCGGGCGTGTCCTACGCCGCGCTGACCCCGAACCTGAAGGGGTTTGAGCGGGCAATGGCAGCGGGGGCCGACGAGGTTGCGATATTCGCCTCCGCCTCGGAGGGGTTCTCGCAGGCCAACATCAATTGTTCGATTTCTGAAAGTTTCGAGCGGTTTGCGCCCATCATTGAGGCGGCAAATGTTCGAAAAGTGAAAGTTCGGGGCTATGTCTCCTGCGTCACCGATTGCCCCTATGACGGGCAGGTCGCGCCGGAGCAGGTGGCGCGCGTGGCGCGTCAGTTGCGGGAGGCGGGGTGTTACGAGATCTCGCTGGGCGACACGATCGGGCAGGGCACGCCGGAGCGCATTGGCGCCATGCTGGACGCGGTTGCGGCCGAGGTTCCGGCCCGCGCCCTTGCCGGGCATTACCACGACACGGCGGGCCGGGCGCTGGCCAATATCGAGGTATCGCTGGAGCGCGGTGTGCGGGTGTTTGACGCTGCCGTTGGCGGGTTGGGCGGCTGTCCTTACGCGCCGGGAGCGCAGGGCAATGTGGCGACGGAAGCGGTGTTCGACCGGCTGACCGAGCTGGGATATGAGACCGGGCTGGATCGGGATATTCTGACCCAGGCGGTGGAAATGGCGCAGGCAATGCGCGGGGGGAATGATGACTGAATTCAACACGATCCGTATCGAGACCGACGCGCGCGGCGTCGCGGTTCTGACGCTCGACCGGGCGGAAAAGCATAACGCCATGTCGGCGGAAATGATCGAAGAACTGACGCAGGCGGCGGCGCTTCTGGGCGCCGATCCGGCGGTGCGTGTCGTGGTTCTGACCGGCGACGGCAAGAGCTTTTGCGCCGGGGGCGACCTTGGCTGGATGCGGGCGCAGATCGAGGCGGATGGGCCGACGCGGGCGCGCGAGGCGCGCAAACTGGCGGAGATGCTGGGCGCGCTCAACACCATGCCGAAGCCGCTGATTGGCCGCATTCAGGGGCAGGCCTTTGGCGGCGGGGTTGGCATGGCCAGCGTCTGCGACGTGGCCATTGCGGTGGATGGCGCCAAGTTTGGCCTGACGGAAACCAAGCTGGGCCTGATCCCGGCGACCATCGGGCCGTATGTGCTGGCGCGTCTGGGCGAGGCGATGGCGCGGCGGGTCTTCATGTCGGCGCGGATTTTCGACGCGGATGAGGCGGTGACGCTGGGGCTGGTGGCGAAAGCGGTGTCGGCGGAAGCGCTGGACGCGGCGGTCGAGGCGGAAGTCGCGCCCTATCTGGCCTGCGCGCCGGGGGCGGTTGCGGCGGCCAAGGCGCTGACCCGCAGCTTCGGCGCGCCGATCAATGAGGCGACCATCGACACCTCTATCGCAGCGCTGGTCGAGGCATGGGAAGGCGACGAGGCACCGGAAGGCATCGCTGCCTTCTTTGAGAAACGCCCGGCGCGCTGGGTCAAATAGGCCGAGACACCCGGCAGGCGTCGTAAAACACTTGCGGTCGGGGCATTCCGTGTCGATGATGGGGCGAGTTGAAACCTGGAGGATGCGATGTCTTGTCGGAATATGTGTTGGATTGCCGGAGCTTTGTTGGGGCTGGCGGCGTTTTTGTTGTTGCTGAAATTCGGGGTGTTCCTCGGATTGATCGGCGGGCTGGTCATTGGCGTGGCGCTGGTCTTTATCCTTCAGGGGCTGTTTTGCAGTGATGTTGGGGCGAGCGCGCCCGTCGCATCGGAACCGGCGCCCGCGCCGAAGCCTGCCCCCGAACCAGCGCCCGAACCTGCGTCTGAGCCGGAGGCCGCGCCGGAGCCGGTAGCGACCTCCGAACCTGAGCCGAAGCCAGAACCGGCGGCGGAGGATGCTGAAGAGGTTGTTGCCGTGGAGGCGCCCGCTGACGCGCCAGAAGCGGCGCCGGTCGCGGCGGATGACGCGCGCAAGCCCGAGACACTGGACGCGCCGCGCGGGGGCGTGGCGGATGATCTCAAGCGGCTGAAAGGCGTTGGGCCGAAGCTTGAAGGGATGCTCAACGGGCTGGGCTTTTGGCATTTCGACCAGATCGCCGCCTGGGGGCCGGAAGAGATTGCCTGGGTCGATGACAATCTGAGCTTCAAGGGCCGGATCGAACGTGATGGCTGGGTTGAACAGGCAAAAGCGCTGGCGGCGGAGAAGGGGCAGGGCTGATTCCGGCGGCTTTTGTGCGGCGGCGGGTCGGTGCGAACCCGCGCATTTCCCCTCCGTTCTGACCGCGTGGTTTTCTTTTCGGCGCTCCGTGGGTATGGCGAGTTTGGGCGCGGAGCGAGCGAAAGGGGCGGCGTGATGAAATCGGTATTTGCGATGGTTCTGGTCGGCTTGGGTTTGCTGACCGCCTGCACCGCGCCGGACGGGACAAAACCAGGGGCGAAACCGGGTGTGCTGCCTGCCTATCTCGGCGTCGAAACCCGGCTGTTGGACGACGATCTGGTCTCTTTCCAAGTCACCATGCGCGGGGCGGCGGGGCGCGAAGACGTTGCCGCCTATGCCGAATGCGCCGCCGCGCGCTATGCCCTGATCCGCGGCTATGGTTTTGCCCGCCATGTGCGCACGCAGGTCACCGAGACCCGCGGCGTCTGGCACGGCGATGCGGCCTATGTGATCTCGAACGCGTTGCCTGACGGGGTGCGCACCATCGACGCGGAGGTGGTGGTGGCCGATTGTGCCGAGCGCGCCATTCCGACCGTGTGACGCCCCGCATTGAACGGGGGCGATTTATGGCCTATAGGGGGCGCGGGTAACAAACAGGTGTCGCATGAGTGATTTCACCGGGATTTACGCGTCGATGATGGCCGAAGGCACGGAGTTCTTCAAGAAGATGTCGGAAGCCTCGCCGATGAAGGATTTCGACCAGTTCGTGCCGACTTTGCCGAAAGAATGGATGGAAGCCATGTTCGGCACCGCTCTGGGCGGCGCGGGGCTGGACGCGAAAACCCGGTTGCTGGTGACCCTGTCGGGGCTGGTGGCGAGCGGGGCGCATGGGGCGGAGCAGATGCGTCTGACCATCCGTCATGCGGTCGAGGCCGGGGCCAGCAAGGAAGAAATTTCGCAGACCATTTATCAGGCCGCGGTGTTTTCCGGCCCGCCCGCTTTGGGGCGCGCGCTGGATGCGGCGGCGGTGGTTTTGGCCGATGACGAGGATGCACAGGCATGAGCGCGGCGGCGGCAGGGTATTTCGCCTTCGCGGTTCTGGTGCTGGCGGGCGGTGCGGTGGCGGCGGTCAGCCGGGACCGACGGATCGCAGCGCTCGGCGCGGGGGCGGCGTTTCTCGGCGTGGTCGGGCTGTTCTGGCTCTTGGGTATCGGTTTTGCGGCCATGTTGGTTTTGGTGCTGCACATGGCGGTGATGCTGTTGATTTCGTTGGGAATTTTGCAGTTCCGTTTGGCGCGGTTTCGCGACGATTTTCCGGAGCCGGGTCGGGATGGCTGGATCGCGGCGGGGGCGCTGGCGGTCGGGGCGCTGGCCTTTGCGGCGCTGAATTGGGACTGGGCGCAGCGGGCGTTGGGCGGCGTGCCGCCGGTGCCGATGCCCACCCCGGACCGGGCGGAACCGGCAGGGGCGCTTTGGGGGCGTATGCTGCTTTCCGAGGGCTTTGTTCTCGTGCTTTTGCTTGCCGCTGCGCTGGTTTTTGTGCTGGTGATGGCGGCGGTGCGCAGTCATAAGACCAGCGGTTCGGCCGCTGCCGGGGCAGGGCGGCGCAAGGATCTGGCGCTGCACGAATTGCGGCCCGGCAAGGGAATGTGAGATGATCGGGCTTGAACATTACGCCAGCCTCGCTGCGGCCCTGTTTGCTACCGGCCTTGCCGGGTTGGTTCTGGCGCGCGGGCGGGTTGTGGCGCTGATCGTGTCGGTCGAGTTGATCCTCGCCGGGGCCGCGCTCAATTTCGCCGCCTATGGCGCGTTTTATCAGGTCGATAAAGGCGCGGTGTTTGTGCTGGTCGGGCTGGCGATCACCGGGGTTGAATTGCTGCTCGCGGTGACGCTGTTGCGCCGGGCCAGGCGGCTTTATGAGGCGCGCGTTGCGCAGGATGCGGCGGCGCTGGAGGAGGCGGAGGAATGGTGAGCCTGTTGCTGTTTTTGCCCCTCGCCACGGCGGTGTTCGTTGGTTTGGGGCATCGTGTGACCGGCGCGCGCGGGGCGGAGATCAGCGCCGTGGTTTCGGCGATTTTCACCGCCCTTTGGGCGTGGCTCGTGCTGTTGGCTCTGGGCGATGCCCCGCATCAGGAAGTGTTGGGGCACTGGATGGATGTCGGCGAGGGGGCGCTTGAATTTAGCCTGCAAATTCAGCGGGTTAACGCCGTTCCCATTGCTCTTGCCACCAGCCTTTCCGCCCTGTTGCAGCTGTACGCGCTGGCCTATCTGGCGCAGGAAACCAGCTTCGGCAAAGAGGTTTTTCGCCCTCGGTTTTTCGCCCTGATGCAATTCGCCACCTTCGCCTTCATCCTGTTCGCGGCCGCGGGCGATCTGGCGATGTTGTTTTTCGGCTATCAGGCGCTGGCCTTCGCCGCCATGTTCCTGATCGGCTTTCGCTACAGCCGTCCGACGGCGGGCAAGGCGGCGCTCCGGGCTTTCATGTTCTGGCAGGTTGGGGCGCTGGCCCTCCTGCTCATGGCAACGCTCATTGGGGGAAAGCTGGATGCCGACGGGGTGGTTTTCCTGCTGGAGAACAGACCAGTTCCGCTCCTTGGGCCGATCGGCAGTGTGCTGGCCGTGATGGCTTTTGCCGGGCTGTTGCCGATGCAGGGCTGGGTCTCGGGGACGGCGGAAACGCCCCTGCCTGCCGCTACCCTGCTCGGCGTGCTGGTCATCGGCGGGGCGGGTCTGTTGCTTTGGCATCTTTTGCCGGTATTCACCGCGTTGCCGGAGCTGGGCCTGTTGGTGTTCTGGATCGCGGCGGCGAGCGGGGTTTATGCGCTGTCGGTTGCGGTGGTGCAGCTCGACGTGTTGCGCGCGGGTGTCTGGCTCATGGTGGCGCAGGCGAGCCTTGGGGCGATGCTGTTTGCCGTCGCCAGCGGGTTGCGCGATTTCATCGTGCCGTTTCATTTCTGGACCAGCGGCAGCGGCTGGGCGCTACTGCTGCTGGGCCTCGGCGCGGCGGCCTTCGTTGCCGGGGGCGAGCGCGATTTGCGCCGCATCGGCAGCGGTTTTCGGCACCACGTCCCGAGCCTGTTCTGGCCGGTTTTGATCGGGGGCGTGGCGCTGTCCAGCGTGGGGGGTCTGTCCATTCTGGGCTTGCTTCGCGCCGGGGGCGGTTGGTCGGAGGTGCTGGCCTTCGGCCTGTTGAATTTTGCCAATTCCTTTGCCGTGTGGCGGTTGATTTTCCGGGTGTTTTTTGGCCGCGCCGCATTGGCCAAGCCCACCGTCGCCTTGCCCAGACGGCTCGCTTTGCCACTTCTGCCTCTGGCCCTTGCGGCGCTGGTGGCTATGTTCAGTCTGACAGCGCTTTTGCTTGCCTCCGGAGGCGTGGGGCTGTTGGAATTGTCGCCGGTGTTGGCCAGCGCGGCGGGCATTCTGGGCGCCTGGCTGTTTTACCGCACCCGCCCCAACCTGCCCAAATCGCTGGCGCATGACTGGCCGCAGACCAACCGTTTTTTGCGCGATGGCTGGCGGCTGGACGGGCTTTATTCGGCGCTGTTTGCGACCCCGGTGCATGGGCTGGCGAACGCGGTGTTGCGGCTGGCCGATGGCGGGGCGCTGGCGGGGGCGAACCGGACCTTTGCGGCCCTGCCGGGCTTTGTCACCCGCCGCGCCGCGCGCTGGCAGGCGCGGGGCCGAGCGGGGTTGGTGTTCTTTGTTGCCGGGGCGATTTTTGTCTTGCTGATCTATCTTGGCGGGCGCGCTGTCATGGGGGTGTTCTATGGATAACCTGCTGACAATCCTCATTCTTTTGCCAATGACCGCCGCGGTGATCCTGCTGTTGTTTTTGCGTGGCGATGACGCGATTGCACAGCGTAACGCCCGCCGCTTAGCTTTGACCGCGACCCTCTCGACCTTCGCCGTGGTGCTGTTCATCCTCGGCCATATCGACCTGTCCGACCCCGGCCCGCAATTGGTGGAAGACCGCGAATGGGCCGTGGGCATCCGCTATTTGCTGGCGGTGGACGGGGTGTCGCTGCCCTTCCTCGCCATGATCACGGCGCTGTTTCCCTTCGCGGTGGCGGCGGAATGGGGGGCGGATTGGCGGGTTAAGGAACGGATGCTTGGCCTGTTATTGGCGGAGAGTTTCGCCATCGGGGCGCTGGTCTCGGCCGATCTGGTGCTGTTTTTCCTGTTTTTTCAATCCCTTGCCTTGCCGGTTTTCCTGCTGGTCGGGGTGTTTGGCGGCGCGGGACGGGCGCGGGCGGCGCGTGAATATGTTGCCACCGGGCTGGCCGGGGCGGCGCTGGCGCTGGCGGCGATCCTGTGGATGCGCTTTGAGGCGGGGGGCACGGGGATGGCCGATCTGGCGCGCCATGTCTTCCCGGACGCGGCGTTGGATCTGTGGCTCTTCACCTTGCCGGGCGGGGTGCAAAGCCTTGTTTTCCTGTGCTTTTCCCTCTGGCTTGCGCTGCATTTACCCCTGTTTCCGCTGCATCGCTGGGCCATGAACGCGGCGCGCGAGGGCGGTCGGTCGGCCCGGTTTCTGATCGTCGTCGTCGTTGCGCCCATCGCGCTTTACGCGCTGTTGCGCATCGTTGTGCCCCTCGTGCCAGCCGGCGCGGCGCTGGGACTGCCCTATCTCGCGGCGGCGGCGCTGGTCGCTTTGTTCTACGGCGCGCTGACCGCGTTGTTGGCGCCGGATCTGGAGCAGTTGACCCTGCGCGCGGCACTGGCCTGGATGGGGCTGTTGGGGCTGGCCGCGACCGGGGCGAACCCGGTTTCCGCAAGCGCGGTGGCCAGCGGCGTCTGGGCCTATGGGCTCGCGGTGTCGGGGCTGATTTTCGCCGCCTCTTTCCTGTTCGACCGGGTGCGGCACACGGATATTTCCCGCATTGGCGGGGTGTTGGTGCGGATGCCGATGCTGGGGGTGACGGCGCTGGTGTTGATCGCTTCCATGCTGGCGCTACCGGGCACGGCGGGCTTCGTCGCTTTGCTGCGCGCGCTGGTCGGAGCGGGCGGCATTGATCAGCTTTTGTTGATTTTGCTCGCCTTTTTGCCCCTGATTTTTGCCCTGATGAACGCCTATCGCCGGGTGTTTTTCGGCGAATTCATGCGCGCCAGCCTGAAGGGCGCAGGCGATCTGGGGCGGCGCGAGGGGGCGATCCTCTGGCTGCTGGCGCTGGCGGTGTTGCTTCTTGGGCTGGCCCCGTGGCTGGTCGATCCACTCGCGATTCCGGGCGCGGTTGAAATGGGGGGCGCGGATGTTTCTGTCGGATCTTGATGCGATCTTGGGCGAAGTGCTGCTGTTTCTGGCGGCGCTGGCGGGGCTGGTTTACGGACTGGCTAGCCGACGCGCGCGGCGCGAAACCCTGATTACCTACGCGCTGGCCACGCTGATGATCGTTCTGGCGCTGTGGTTCGCTTTCGGGCGGGCCGGGGTGTTTGCGGGCTTCGCGCAGACCTATCTCGACGACACGTTCGGGCGCTTTGTGCGCATCCTGTTGCTGCTGGCGGGGGCGTTGTCTCTGATCATTGCGGTCGAACCGATGGGGCGGCGCGGCTTTGTGCGCGTTGATCTCGGCCCGCTGACGGCGCTCGCTGTCGTCGGCATGATGCTGATGGTCAGCGCCGCCGACCTGATCGTGCTGTTTATCGGCACGGAAATCGCCTTCCTTGCCCTGACCGCCCTGACGGCGCTGTTTCGCGAGCGGCCTTTGCCGGACAACGCGCCGCCGCCGGACCGGCCCGGCGTGGCGGCGCTGGATACGTTCCTCGTTGGCTGGATCGGCGCGGCGTTGTTTCTGTTCGGCGCCTCGCTGGTTTTCGGCGGGGCGGGGGCGACCTCTTATGCAGGGCTGCGGGCGGTGATCGCCAGCGGTGGCGCGGATTTGTCCACCGGGTTTGGCCTCGGGCTGATCGTCATTTCGCTTCTGCTGAAAGTCGCGGCGCTGCCGGGGCATGGCTGGCGCCCGGCGCTGCTCGAGGAACTGCCCGCGCCGCTGGCCGGGTTCCTGTTAACCTTGCCACGGCTGGCGGTTCTTGCCGTGTTGGCGCGGCTGTTTTACGGCCCCTTCGCGACGGAATTTGAGCTGTGGCGCGGGGGCGTGGCGGCGCTCGCGGCGGTTGCGATGCTGGCTGGCGCGTTTGGCATGGCGGCGCAGGCGCGCGACGCGGGGGATTTTCGCCGTTTCCTGACCCAGATGGCGTTGTTTCAGACCGGCCTGGCGCTGATCGGCGTGACCACGGCGAGCGCGGCGGGGCTGGGGGCGATGCTGTTGCATCTGAGCCTGTTTACCTTAGCGATGCTGGCCCTTTACGCCTTTGTCGCGGCGATGGAACGCGAGGGGGCGCCGGTGTCCAACGTGGCCAGTCTCGGGCAGTTGGCGGCGGCGGAACCGGCCAAGGCCTTCGCCCTGTCGGTGCTGCTTCTGGCCCTTATCGGCCTGCCGCCACTGGCCGGGTTTTTGCCACGCATCGCGCTCCTCTCGGCGGCAATGGCGGCGGGGCTGGGCTGGCTCGTGGTGCTGGCGGGTTTGGCGACGCTGATCGCGGCGGTGCCGGTATTGCGGCTGATCTGGCTGATGTTTGGCGTGGGCGAGGAATGGCGGCCCTTGCCGGGGCGCTTTGGCGTGCCGATGGCGGCGCCGGGCTACCTGACCCTGATGTTGGGCGCGGTGGTGATGCTGCTGGGCATTGGCGGGATCGGTTGGTTCGAGGATGCGGCGCAGAACGCGGCTAACGCCTTGTTGGAATCGCGCTAACGGTTTGATCGGAAAGGATAATCATGGCGGATCGGAGCTGGCCCGCAGGCTATGGGCATTTGCCGCTTCTGGAGGTGGACAGCACGCTGGACGAGGCGCGGCGCCGGATTGGCGAGGTGCAGGGGCCGGTCTGGATCACGGCGCGGGTGCAAACAAATGCGCGCGGACGGCGCGGGCGGGCCTGGGCGCATCCGCCGGGCAATTTCGCGGGCACCCTGCTGATCCCGCGGTTCGATGACCCCGAACGCGCCGCGCTGCGCTCGTTTGCCGCCGCGCTGGCCCTGTCGGATGCGTTCATCGAACTGACCGGGCGGCCCGAGGCGTTTGCGCTGAAATGGCCCAACGATGTGCTGTGCCATTCGGGCAAGATCGCGGGGATTTTGCTGGAAACCGTGTCGCATGGCGGGCGGGTTGCGGGGGTGGCGATTGGCATCGGGGTCAATCTTGCCGAAGCGCCGCCGCGCGCGGTGCTGGAGCCGGGGGCGGTGCCGCCGGTCTCGCTGGCGGGGGAGTTTGGCATTTGCCCCGAGCCGGAGGAGTTTCTCGAAGTTCTCGCCCCGGCCTATGCCGCATGGGAGGCGCGGCTGTTTACGCAAGGTTTTGAGCCGTTGCGCCACGCCTGGCTTGCCCGCGCCGCCCGGTTGGGCGAGGTCATCACCGCCCGCCTGCCGGGCGAAGAAATCACCGGCACGTTTCGCACGGTGGACGAACAGGGGCAACTTGTCCTATCAACGCCGAAAGGCGCGCGCCGCATCGCAGCGGGCGACATATTTTTCTAGACCCACGGGGGCTTCATGCTGCTAACCATCGACACCGGCAACACCAACACGGTGTTTTCGATCTGGGACGGGGAGAAATTCCTCTGCACCCTGCGCACCTCGACGCACCATTCGCGCACGGCGGATGCCTATTTCACCTGGTTCTCGACCCTGATTTCCCATTACGGCATCAAGCCGGACATTGAGGGGGCGGTGATTTCGTCGACTGTGCCGCGGGTGGTGTTCAATCTGCGGGTTTTTTGTGATCGGTTTTTCGGCGTGCGTCCGCTGGTGGTTGGGCGGCCCGACTGCCTGTTGCCCATCGCGCCACGCGTCGATGAGGGGACCCGGCCCGGCCCGGACCGGCTGGCCAATGCCGCCGCCGCGTTTGACCGGCATGGCGGCGATTGCCTCGTGGTGGATTTCGGCACCGCGACCAATATCGACGTGGTGGCCGAGGATGGCGCTTATATTGGCGGGGTGATCGCGCCGGGGGTGAACCTGTCGCTGGAGGCGCTGCATCAGGGCGCGGCGGCGCTGCCGCATGTGGACGTGACGCAACCGGAAAAGGTGATTGGCACCGATACGGTGGGCTGTATTCAGTCCGGCGTCTATTGGGGCTATGTCGGGTTGGTACAGGGGCTGGTGCGCCGGATCAAAGAAGAATATGGCAAGCCGATGAAGGTGATCGGCACCGGCGGGCTGGCGCCGCTTTTTGCGCAGGGCGCCAAGCTCTATGACGTCATCGAATACGATCTGACCCTGCACGGGTTGGTTAAAATCTACGAATATAATCGCGAGCAGGGAAACCTATGAAACAACGCTTGATCTATCTCCCCCTTGGCGGCGCCGGTGAAATTGGCATGAACGCCTATGTGTATGGCTACGGCAAGCCGGGTCGCGAGCGGTTGATTCTGGTCGATCTCGGTGTGACCTTCCCGGATATGGACACCACGCCGGGGGTCAACCTGATCCTGCCGGATATTGGCTTTCTGAAAGACAATATCGACCGGCTGGAAGCGGTGTTTATCACCCATGCACATGAGGATCATGTCGGCGCGGTCGGGCGGCTGTTTTCCGAGCTGAACGTGCCGGTTTATGCCCGCGCTTTCACCGGCCACATTGCCCGGCTGAAGATGCAGGAGGCGGGGCAGGATCCGGCGAAGATTCAGATCGTCGATGCCCATCCGGCCAAGGTCAGCGCCGGGCCGTTCGAGGTTTCTTTCCTGCCGATTTCGCATTCGATCCCGGAAAGCGCCGGGTTGATCATCGACACGCCGGCGGGGCGGCTGGTGCATACGGGCGATTTCAAACTCGACGAGACACCGGGCGTGGGCGAGCCGTTTGATGCGGATTTGTGGCGCGAGGCTACGTCGGGGCGGATCAAAGCGCTGGTTTGTGATTCGACCAATGTGTTTTCCCCCCGCGACGGGCGTTCGGAAGCCGAACTGAACGAGCCGATTGCCGATCTGATTGCGGCGCAGACGGGAATGGTGGTCGCGACGACCTTTGCGTCCAACGTGGCGCGGGTCAAGACGTTGGCGGAAGCGGGGCGCGCGGCGGGGCGGTCGGTCTGTCTGCTGGGTCGGGCCATGCGGCGGATGATTGAAAGTGCGATCAAGACGGGGGTTCTGACCGATTTCCCGACTACGGTCACGCCGGAAGACGCCCGTGACATTCCGCGCGACAGCCTGATGCTGATCGTCACCGGCTCGCAGGGCGAACGCCGCGCGGCCACGGCGCAGCTTTCGCGGGGCAAATATCTTGGCCTGACCATGGTCGAGGGGGATACGTTCCTGTTTTCGTCGAAGACCATTCCCGGCAATGAGCGCGGCGTGATCCGCATTCAGAACGCCTTTTCCGAGATGGGCGTCAAGGTGGTTGCCGAAGACGATCGCTACCATGTTTCGGGCCATGCCAACCGCCCCGATCTGGAGCGGATGCACAAGCTGGTCGGGGCGGAGATCGTCATTCCGATGCATGGCGAACACCGGCATCTTTCGGAACATGCCCGGCTGGCGCAGGCGAACGGCTTTGCCTCGATCGTGGCGACCAACGGCGCGGTGGTGGACCTGACCGGGGCGGTGCCGCATGTGGTTGAGCATGTTGAGGCGGACCGGGTTTATCTCGATGGCGATATTCTGATCGGTGCGCTGGACGGGGTGGTGCGCGACCGGATTCGGCTGGCGCTCAATGGTCATGTTTTGGTGAACGTGGTGCTGGAAGAGGACGAGACTCTGGGCGATCCCTGGGTGGAGATCATGGGGCTGCCGGAAACCGGCAAATCGCGGGCGCCGCTGGTGGATCTTCTGGAGGAGGATCTGGGGCAATTTCTTAACCGCGCCAAGCGGGGCACGCTGTCGGATGATAGCAAGCTGGAAAGCGAACTGCGCCGCCTTGCGCGCAAGACCGCCCGCGATGAGATCGGCAAGAAACCGGAAGTCACGGTGATCGTGAGCCGGTTGGAGGCGTAAACGTCGGGGCAGGCTTCGATGCATGTCTAAGCCTCCACCGCGCCGCTGCATTGCAACACCTCGACCATCGGCGCGATGACGATGCGGGCGCGCATGGGCATGGTAAACGCGCAGCCGAGGCGCCCGGCCTCGGCCCAGCGGGGCAGCATAGCGAGTTCCGGGTGGTCGAGAATGCCGAGCCATATCGGCTCCGTTTTCGTGCTTAACGGCACCCGCTGGCGGGGCGGGCCAGCGGGCATCAGGTGAGCGCGCGCGTCTTTGGGTGCATGGTCTCTATAATAGGGCGCGAGCTGCTGTTCGGTCTCAGCGCAAAGCGCAAGCTGAGCGCCGCCCAGCGACAGGTCCGTCAGGGCAACGGCATGCACGGCGCCGCGGGCGCGCAGCGTTGCGGGATAGGTGCAGGCGAACCGGCGATGGGCGCGTCTTTCTAACATGGAACCTCCGTTTGGCCCCATGTTACGCTTACTTTTATAACAAACGGTTAACGTGCGAAAATTATTCGCTTTCGCGCCGTTCGGCAAAACTTTTGGCAATGAAATCAGGCAGATGGTCGCCCAAACCCTGAACGGCGGGGCCAGAATCGGCGCCGTTGCGCCGTCCGCGACCGCGCCCCCCACGGCTGTGGGGTTTGCGCTCTTCGCGGGCCTCTGGTGCGGGTTTTTCCACCCGTTCCGCAGGCTTTTCGGCCTTCTTTTCGGTCTTTCTTTCGACCTTTTTGTCGGCTTTCTTTTCCGCCGCATCACCCGCTTTTTTCGCCGCTTTTTCGCGCGGCTTCACCGGGTTTTCCAGTCGCGGAATTTCCTGTTCGATCAGGCGTTCCACCGCTTCCAGGTTCTTTTCATCACGCGGTTCGCAGAGCATGAAGGCGCGGCCCTCGCGGCCCGCCCGCCCGGTGCGGCCGATGCGATGCACATAATCTTCCGCGTGGCCCGGCACGTCGAAATTGAACACATGGCTGACATTCGGGATGTCCAGCCCGCGCGCGGCAACGTCGGAAGCGCAGAGGAAACGGATCGTGCCGTCGCGGAAGCCTTGCAGCACTTCCATGCGTTTCGACTGGTCCAGATCGCCGTGGATCGGCGCGGCATTGTAGCCGTATTTCTTCAATGATTTCGCGGTGATATCCACATCTGTCTTGCGGTTACAGAAGATGATGGCGTTGGTGCAGGCTTCGCCCTCGGAGTCGATAATGGTGCGCATGATGCGGCGCTTTTCGCTGCCGGCGCGGTCGCGGCGGGTGGGTTTGAACTGGATCACTGCCTGCGTGATGGTGTCCGATGTTGTCGCCTGTCGCGCCACTTCGATGCGGGCGGGGGAGGACAGGAAGGTGTTGGTGATGCGCTCGATTTCCGGCGCCATGGTGGCGGAGAAAAACAGCGTCTGGCGGGTGAAGGGCACGAGGCCGAAAATCCGCTCGATGTCCGGAATGAAGCCCATGTCAAGCATCCGGTCGGCTTCGTCAACCACCATGACCTCGATGCCGGTCAGGAGCAGCTTGCCGCGCTCGAAATGGTCCAGCAGGCGGCCCGGCGTGGCGATCAGTACGTCGACGCCGCGGTCGATCAGTTGGTCCTGATCCTTGAACGACACGCCACCGATCAGCAGCGCTTTGGTCAGTTTGACATATTTGGCATAGGTGTCGAAGTTTTCCGCCACCTGTGCGGCCAGTTCGCGGGTCGGGCACAGCACCAGCGAGCGCGGCATGCGGGCACGCGCGCGGCCACGGGCCAGCTTGGAAATCATTGGCAGGGTGAAGGAAGCGGTTTTGCCGGTGCCGGTCTGCGCGATGCCCAGCACGTCCTTGCCTTCGAGCGCGGGCGGGATGGCGCCTTCCTGAATCGGCGTGGGGGTTTCGTAGCCCGCCTCTTCAACGGCTTTCAAAACTTTGGGACTGAGTTTGAGATCAGAGAATTTGGTCAAAATTTGCCTTTCGTGGTTGCGGCTTCTGGGCCGCAAATTTCACGCGGCCGCCCGACCAGATTGCCGGGCTTCGTCCTGTGGTTCGCTTAACGGCAAAAGGGGGCAGGGTCAAGGCAAGTCAGGCTGTGGTGGGCAGGGGCCGAGGTGTCAGCCCGCCCCGCCAATGGTCAGTCCGCCGATCCGCACGGTCGGCTGGCCAACGCCGACGGGCACCCATTGCCCCGCCTTGCCACAGGTTCCGATGCCCGGATCAAGGGCGAGATCGTTGCCGATGGCGCGGATCTGTTTCATTGCCGCCGGGCCGTCGCCGATCAGGGTGGCCCCCTTGACCGGCGCGCCGACTTTGCCGTTCTTGACCCGGTAGGCCTCGGTGCAGGAAAAGACGAACTTGCCGTTGGTGATGTCGACCTGTCCGCCGCCGAAACCCACCGCGTAAATCCCGTCTTTGAGATCCGCGAGAATGTCCGCCGGGGTGGCATCGCCCGGTTCCATCAGCGTGTTGGTCATGCGCGGCATGGGGGCATGGGCGAAGCTTTCGCGCCGTCCGTTGCCGGTCGGGGCGACGCCCATCAGCCGGGCGTTCTGGCGGTCCTGCATATAGCCCACCAGCACCCCGTCTTCGATCAGCACGTTGCGCCCGGAGGCGGTGCCTTCATCATCGACGCTGATCGAGCCGCGCCGGTTGGGCAGGGTGCCATCGTCCACCACTGTCACTCCGCGCGCCGCCACTTGCTGACCCACCAGTCCGGTAAAGGCGGAGCTGCCCTTGCGGTTGAAATCGCCTTCCAGCCCGTGCCCGACCGCTTCATGCAGCAGGATGCCGGGCCAGCCGGGTCCAAGCACCACATCCATCTGCCCGGCGGGGGCGGGTTCGGCCTCAAGGTTGACCAGCGCAATGCGCAGCGCCTCGCGGGCCACGCTTTGCCAGTGTTGCGGTTCCATCAGCCCGGTCAGCCCGTAACGCCCGCCGCCGCCATGCCCGCCGCTCTCGCGCCGCCCGTTTTGCTCGACAATCACCGAGATGTTGAGCCGCGCCATCGGGCGGGTGTCGCTCACTTGCTGGCCTTCCGGGCGCAGGATGCAGACCTCCTGCATCGCAGCGGCGAGGGTGGCGGAGACCTGCACCACGCGGGCATCGAGCGCGCGGGTAAAGGCGTCGATCTCTTGCAACAGTTCGATCTTCACCGGAAATTCGGCATCGGCGATCGGGTCGGCGTCGCTGTAATAGCGGTGGTTGCTCGGCGCGGGGGGCGGGGCGATGACGCCGCCCCCATCGGCCACCGCAAGGCGGGTGGTTTCTGCGGCCCGCATCAGCGCGCTCTCGGAAATCTCGGTGGCGTGGGCATAGCCTGCGGTTTCGCCTTTTACCGCGCGCAGGCCGAAACCCTCGGAGGCGTCATAGGCGGCATTGCGCAAGCGGCCATCGTCGAAACTCAGCGATTCTGAGCGCCGCCGCTCCAGAAACAATTCCCCATCCTCCGCTCCCGAAGTTGCTTCGCGCAGCCGGGTCAGTGCCGCGTCCGCGTCCAGATGGGTTTCAAAGGGGCGGAACCGTTTTTCGTCACGCATGGGGTGTTTTCTCATTTTCTGTTGGTGCCAGGCGGGGTGTCTGGTGCGGGGTTTGCGTAAGTATGGGTTTTTCTGCGCGTGGAAACAATGTGATTATGGGCTTTTGGCGGCGGTTTGGGCCGGGAGCGGCGTCTGGGCGGTGGTTGGGTCGCTGTTTGAGTATTTTTACTAAGAAGAAGGGGCGGGCGGTTTATTGTTGGCGGGTTTTGTGCTTTGTGGCTTCGCGAGCGGCGCGCTTTGGCGTATACGGCGCGCGAAGACTTGAGGAGAAGCGGATGAAATATGTCTCGACCCGCGGCAATGCGCCGGTTTTGAGCTTTGAAGAGGCCATGTTGACCGGGCTTGCGCGCGATGGGGGGCTGTATGTGCCCGAAAGCGTGCCGCAGATGAGCGCCGGGGAGATCGCGGCGCTGGCGGGGTTGCCTTACGAGGAGGTGGCGTTTCGGGTCATGTGGCCGTTTATTGGCGACAGTTTCTCGGAGGAGGAGTTCCGGGCCATCATCGCGCGCGCCTATGCCGGGTTTGACCACGATGCGCGCGCACCGCTCAAACAGTTGGGGCCGAACCACTTCCTGCTGGAGCTGTTCCATGGGCCGACGCTGGCGTTCAAGGATTTCGCCATGCAGCTCATCGGGCAGCTGTTTCAGGCGGCTCTGGCGCGGCGCGGCGAGCGGATCACCATTGTTGGCGCCACCTCCGGCGATACGGGGTCGGCGGCGATTGAGGCGTTTCGCGGGCTGGACAATGTCGATGTGTTCATCCTTTTCCCGCACGGGCGGGTTTCCGAGGTGCAGCGCCGTCAGATGACCACGCCGGGCGAGGCCAATGTGCATGCGCTGGCGATGGATGGCGATTTTGACGATTGTCAGGCACGGCTCAAGGATATGTTCAACCATTTCGAGTTCCGCGACGCGGTGGGGCTTGCGGGGGTGAACTCGATTAACTGGGCGCGGGTGCTGGCGCAGGTTGTGTATTATTTCACCGCCGCCACCGCTCTTGGCGCGCCGCATCGCAAGGTGTCCTTCACCGTGCCGACCGGCAATTTCGGCGACATTTTCGCGGGCTTCATTGCGCGGGAAATGGGCTTGCCGATCGAAGATCTGGTCATCGCGACCAACCAGAACGACATTCTTTATCGCACCTTGCAGACCGGCGCCTACACGACGGGCGAGGTGATCCCGTCGATCTCGCCGTCGATGGACATTCAGGTTTCGTCCAATTTCGAGCGCGCGCTCTATTGGGCTTATGGCAAGGACGGCGCGGCGGTGGCGGATCAGATGGCGGACCTCGCGCAGGGGGGCTTTACCATCAGTCAGGGCGCAATCGACGTGCTGCGCGATACGTTCAAGGCGGGGCGGGCCTCGGAAGCGGAAACCCGCGCGTCGATCAAGGCGACGCTGGCGGCGACGGGCGAGGTTTTGTGCCCGCATTCGGCCATTGCGGTGAAGGTGGCGAACGAACATCTGGGGGCGGCGCCGATGGTGTCGCTGGCCACGGCGCATCCGGCCAAATTCCCGGCGGCGGTCAGGGAAGCCTGCGGGGCGGATGCGCCGCTGCCGGCGCGCATGGCCGATCTGTTCGAGCGCGAGGAGCGGGTGACGCGGGTGGCCAATGACCTCGACGTGCTGGAAACCCTCATTCGGGAGCGCACGGGACGGTGATCGAACTTAGCACGCTGGCGAACGGGTTTCGCGTTGTTACCGAAGCGATGCCGGGGCTGGAAAGCGCCTCGCTCGGGCTGTGGGTTTCCGCCGGGGCGCGGCATGAAACGGCGGCGGAAAACGGCATTGCGCATTTTCTCGAACATATGGCGTTCAAGGGCACGACAACCCGTAGCGCCCTGAAAATTGCCGAGGAAATTGAAGACGTTGGCGGCTATCTCAACGCCTACACCTCCCGCGAAACCACCGCCTATTACGCGCGGGTTCTCAAGCGGGATGTCGGGCTGGCACTGGATGTGATTTCCGACATCGTGCTGAACCCGATCTTTGATCCGGCGGAGATTGAGGTCGAGCGCGGCGTGATCTTGCAGGAGATCGGCCAGAGCCTCGATACGCCCGACGATATTGTCTTTGACTGGCTACAGGAAGCGGCCTACCCGGATCAGCCGATGGGGCGCACCATCCTTGGCCCGGCGGAGCGGGTGCGCGCCTTTGGTCGCGAGGATCTGGCCGGGTTTGTGGCGCGGCAATACACGCCGGAGCGGATGATTCTCTCGGCGGCCGGGGCGGTGGATCACGCGGAGATTTTGCGCTTTGCGGAGCGGGTCTTTGGCGCGCTGCCCGGCGGGGGAGCGCGCGACGAGGTGCCCGCGCGGTTTGTTGGCGGCGAAAAGCGCATGAACAAGGCGCTGGAGCAGGTGCATTTCACCCTTGGTTTCAAGGCGCCGAGCTATCGCGACGAGGCGATCTACACCGCGCAGGTTTACGCCGGCGTGATGGGCGGCGGCATGTCTTCGCGGCTGTTTCAGGAGGTGCGCGAAAAGCGCGGCCTGTGCTATTCGATCTACACGCAGGCGGGCGCCTATTCCGACACCGGCCTGCTCACGCTCTACGCTGGTACGTCGGGCGAAGACCTCGCGGCGCTGACGCAGGTTGCGGGCGAAGAACTCCGGCGCGCGGGCGACACGATCCGGGCGGAAGAGGTGGCGCGGGCCAAGGCGCAGATGAAAGCCGGGTTGCTGATGGGGATGGAAGGCGCCTCGGCGCGGGCCGAGCGGCTGGCGCGGCAGGTGGCGATCTTTGGCCGGGTATTGCCGGTTGACGAAACGGTGGAGCGGATCGACGCGGTGTCGCTGCCGGAGGTGCGCGGCTTTGCGCATTACCTGATGACGCACGCCCCGGCGATGGCGGTCTATGGTCCGGTGGGCGACGTTCCGGCGCTGGACGGACTGCGCGACGACCTGGTGGCCTGATGCTGGGGCGGGGGCGCAAAATCCGCATCGAGACCGAGCGCATGACCCTGCGCCTGCCGGTGCATACGGATTACCCGGATTGGGCCGCGCTGCGGGCCGAAAGCGAGGCTTTTCTGACCCCGTGGGAACCGGCGCGCGGTCCGGGTCATTTGTCGCGCAAGAGTTTTGGCAACCGGGTGCGCTGGGCCGCGCGTTCTGCGGCGCATGGCACGGCGCTGCCGCTGATGCTGTTTCGCCGCGAGGATGGGGCGCTTTTGGGCGCGCTGACGCTGGACAATATCCGGCGCGGCCCGGCGCAGGCGGGGTCCATCGGCTATTGGATCGGGGAGCGTTATGCCCGGCAGGGCTACATGCGCGAAGCCCTCGCCGCACTGGTGCATTACGCCTTTACCGATATGGACCTGTCGCGGCTGGAAGCGGGGATTTTGCCGGAAAACGACACCTCGCGCGGCGTGTTGGAGAAATGCGGCTTCAAATATGAGGGCGTGGCGCAATCCTATCTGCAAATCAACGGGCGCTGGCGCAACCATGTGCTGTTCGCCAATCTGCGCCACGACCGGCGCGGGCGCACGGATGCGGGGTGACATGGCGCAGCTATTGAACCCTGCCGATACCGCTTTCGAGACCCGCCTGCGCGCGGCGCTTCCTGACGCCGCGTTTCGCCCGCCGGAGCCGCGCTATTTCGAGGAGCCGCGCGGGCTGTTTCGCGGGCAGGGGCTGGTGGTGGCGCCGGGATCAACGGCGGAGGTGGCGGCGGTGCTGCGCGCGGCCAATGCGGCGCGGGTCGGCGTGGTGCCTTATGGCGGCGGCACTGGGCTGGTCGGTGGGCAAATTGCGCCGGAGGGGCCAAAGCCGGTGGTGCTGTCGCTTGAACGCATGAACCGGGTGCGCGCGGTCTATCCCCTTGAAAACACGATGATTATTGAGGCAGGCGCCACGCTCGCCGCCGCGCATGAAGCCGCCGCGCAAGCCGGGCGGCTCTACCCGCTTTCCCTTGCCTCCGAAGGCTCCTGTCAGGTCGGCGGCACGCTGGCTACCAATGCCGGTGGCGTCAACGTGCTGCGCTACGGCAATGCCCGCGAGCTGTGTTTCGGGCTGGAGGCGGTGCTGGCGGATGGCACGACCTGGCACGGGCTGAAACGGCTGCGCAAGGACAATACCGGCTACGATCTGCGCGGGCTGTTGATCGGTTCCGAGGGCACGTTGGGGGTGATCACCGCCGCCGCGCTGCGTCTGTTCCCGCGCCCCAAGGCAACGGCGGTTGCGCTGATTTCGATTGCCGATCCGGCGGCGGCGCTGGCGCTGTTGAGCCGCGCCTCGGACGCCTTCGGGCCGGGTCTGACCGCCTTTGAACTGATCTCCGGGCAGGGGCTGCGCTTTCTGCAAGAGACCGACTGCCCCGCCCGCATCCCCTTTAGCGCGCCGCCGGACTGGTCGGTTCTGATCGAGCTTTCCGCCTTCAGCGCGGGCGATCCGCAGGCCGATATGCTGGCGCTGTTCGAGGCCGCGCTAGAGGAAGGCGCGGCGCTGGGCGGGGTGGTGGCGCAGTCTGAGACGCAGGCGCAGGCGTTGTGGCAGATGCGGGAAATGCTGCCGGAAGCCAACAAACGCATCGGCGCGATTTCCTCGCATGACATCTCCGTGCCCATCGGCTCCGTGCCGGAATTTCTCAGCCGTGCCAAGGGGTTAATCGCCAAAGAAGGCGCGTTTCGCATCAACGCCTTTGGCCATCTGGGCGACGGCAACCTGCATTTCAACCTCTTCGCCCCGCCGGGCGAAACCCGCGCTGATTACGCGGGCCGCCGCGCCGAACTGGCCGGAATGGTCTACGATCTGGTGACGGAACTCGACGGCTCGATCAGCGCCGAACACGGGATCGGGCGGCTGAAAGCGCAGGAACTTGCCACCCGCGCCGACCCCGCCAAATACGCCGCCATGCAAGCAATCAAAGCCGCGCTTGACCCCAACGGCATTCTCAATCCCGGCGCGGTTTTGCGCAAAAGCTGAAATTCTTAACATATTCCGGCAGGGCGGTGCCCGGCGGGGTGTGTGGGTCCGGTTCCGGCGGGCCGACCTGCATCTGAACCGGCAGCACCCCGGCCCAGACCGGCGCGTCGAGGTCCGCCGGATCGTCCACCGGCCCGCCGGTGCGGATTTTCGCCGCGCCTTCCGCGATTTTCATGCCGAGGATCATCGTTGCCTTCAAATCCTGCGGGTGGTCCCGGCGTAATTCGGCCACGCGGCCGGGGAACAGCCCGTCGAGGAAGCGTTGCAACTTAGCCTCCTTTTGTGCGTCTGGCACCGGGTGCGCCGTGCCGAACAGGGTGACGGAGCGCGAGTTGACCGAGTGGTGCATACCGGAGCGGGCCAGTACGAAGCCGTCGAGCAGCGCCACGCTCAGGCAGACCTCCGCCCCGCGCCCGGCTTTGAGCGCCCGGCTGGCGGAGGAGCCGTGCCAATAGACGCGATCGCCCTCGCGCCATTGCAGCGTTGGCGTGACATAGGGCGCGCCGTTCAGCACATAGCCGACGGTGCAGAGGGGCTGGGCGTCGAGAATTTCGTAGATGGTTTTGCGGTCGAAATGCCCCTTTTGGTGCGCGCGGCGCAGGCGGGAGCGGTCGGTAACGGCGAGGGTGTCTTGGCTTGTCATGCGTTCTCCTGGCTTGTTTCCCGCAGATAGGGGCAATATGGTTTGCAATAAATGACCAGTTTGGAAGAAAATCAGCAGGCCAATTTTCATACCGCCCTGATCGGCCTGTCGCTGGATCGGCAGGCGGGGGGATTGGCGGCGCAACTTGGCGCGGCGCTGAAGGAGATGGTGCATCGCGGCGTTGCACCGGCGGGGGCGCGGCTGCCCGCTACGCGGCGTCTGGCCGGGGAATTGGGCGTGTCGCGGGCGACGGTGCTGGCGGCGTTCGACCAACTGCTTTCCGAGGGCTATCTTGAGGGGCGGCCCGGCGCGGGAACCTTCGTTGCGGCCAACCTGCCGGATTTGTTGCCAGACGCGGCGCCGGATGTGGATGTGAAGCCGGAACCCATTGAAAAAACAGATGAAATTCTGCCGCTTTCCCCCGGCCTGCCGGATATGGCCCTGTTCCCGCATCGCGATTGGGCGCGGCATTTGCAGCGGGCGTGGCAGCGGCCGGGGGCGGATTTGCTGGGCACGCCGCCGCGCTTTGGCTATGGGCCGCTGCGCCGGGAAATCGCCCGGCATTTACAGGTCTGGCGTGGCATCCGCTGCGCGCCGGGGCAGGTGGTCATCACATCTGGCGGGGCGGAGGCGTTTCGGCTGCTGGCGCGCCTGTTGCCCGAAGGGGCGGGGCTGGGGATGGAGGAGCCGGGCTACCGCCCGTTGCGCGACAGTTTTGCCGCAGCGGGGCATCCGGTAACCGCTTTGCCGGTGGATGAGCAAGGCTTTGATATTGAAGGGTTTTCCGGCGAGGCGGGGCTTGTGGCGGTCACGCCCTCGCGGCAATATCCGTTGGGCATGACCATGCCGCTGGCGCGCCGGATGCGCTTGCTGGAATGGGCCGAGGCGCGGGATGGCCTGATCCTTGAGGACGATTATGACAGCGAGTTCCGCTTTGAAGGGGTGCCCATTCCGGCCCTGACCAGCCTCGACCGTGCTGGACGCTGCTTCTACGCGGGCTCGTTTTCCAAAACCTTTTTCAGCGGCTTGCGGGTTGGCTATCTCGTTGTTCCTGAACGATTTTTACCCGCGCTGCGCCGGGACGCGCCGATGGTGCAGGCCTCTCTTGTGCCGCAACCGGCGCTGGCGGAATTCATGGCTTCAGGGGGCTATGCCCGGCATTTGCGGCGCATGCGCCGGACGTACGGGGCGCGGCGGCGGGCGATGTTGACGCAGCTACGCGCGGCGGGGTTGGCGCCGGTGGATCAGCCGTCGGGGATGCATTTGCTGCTGCCGGTGGCCGACGACGCGAGGGTTGCCCGTCGTGCCTGCGCCGCGGGGCTGGGGGTGCGGGCTTTGTCGTCTTATTATGCAGGGCCGCCGCGCGCGAGCGGCCTGATTTTGGGCTTTTCGGCCCATGACGAAGCGATCCAAAGCGCGGCGGTGGCGAGGTTGATGTCGCTGCTTTAGAGCAGAAATCGCTAAATTTGAATCAAAATTCTCTGCCTCTCCATCAGCATCTTGCTGATTTCGAACGCGAATTTTGATGCTCAATGTTATAGATTAAAGCGATTTCGCTTTAGGCCCCGTCAAATTCGCACAGGACATGCACATCCATGCCCATGTCTTCCAGCACTTTGCGCCCGCCAAGTTCCGGCAGGTCGACAATAAAGGCGCAGCCCACGATGTCGCCACCGAGCCGTTCGACGAGCTTGATCCCCGCCGCCGCCGTGCCGCCGGTCGCCAGCAGGTCGTCCACGATCAGCACCTTTTCCCCCGGCTGGATCGCGTCTGCATGCACCTCCATCACCGCCTCGCCATATTCCAGCGTATAGGCTTCCGACAGGGTTGCCCCTGGCAGTTTGCCTTTCTTGCGGATCGGCACGAAACCGAGGGTGAGTTGGTGGGCGATGGCGCCGCCGATGATGAAGCCGCGCGCCTCCAGCCCGACCACCTTGTCGATTTTCTGCCCGGCATAGGGGTGCAGCATCTGGTCGATACACAGGCGCATGCCGCGCGGGTCGGCAAACAGCGTGGTTACATCGCGAAACAGGATGCCCTCATGGGGAAAGTCGACGATGGTGCGGATATAGTCGCGAACGGTTTTCATGCGAATCCCCCGGTTGTTCGCCCCGATAATGCGGCAAGTGGGCCGGGCGGACAATGTGTTAATCGTGCGGGGCGGCGTAATGGGTGCGCAGCATCTCGCGGTCGGTTTCGCTGAGGGTTTTCGGCGGTGAGATACTGGTTAACACGCCGGTTTCGGGGCGGCCAGTTACGCGGGTGTCTAACCCCATCGCACGGGTCAGCGCGGCCAGGATTTCTGCTTCGAAATGGGCGGTGGGCAGGTCGGAGGAGAGATATATCCGGGCTTTTGATAGGAGGCCGGTGCCGGTGTCGTGGGCCAGAAGCAGGGTGGTCTTGCGCAGGGTTGCGGGAGGATCGGTGTTGGGGATTTCGCTGCCAACCTTTTGATCCAAAAGAATAAGTTCGATGTCTGCACGCGAGTTGGTTTTGATCAGGGTGAGGCCGAAATTGGCGGCGTTGAGGGCGCTGATGGCGCGGCTGAGCGCGGCGCCGGCGCGCAATTTGGGCCGGCCGAGGAAGGCGTCGTCGATGCGGGTCAGGGCGACCGACAGGGTTTTGCCGCGCGGCCAGTGCAGCGCGGGGCGGGTGCATTCTTCCCCCGGCGGGGCGGCGCAGGACAGGGCGCGATAGAGGTCCGGGTCGGCGGTGGCGGGGCTGGCGGTCGCGGCGAGGGCCAGCAGGAGGGCGGCGGCGCGGATCACAGCACCCGGCCCGCGATGGCGTCCAGCCGGGCGACGACCTGCGGGTCGCGCGCGTCCGGGGCGGTCATGATGGCATGATCGAGGGCGCGATTGCAGCCATCGGCGCAGGGTTCGTGCGTTGCGCCGAGCAGGGCGGGAAGGCGAGCGATCAGGGCGCGGGCATGGGCGGAATTGGCGTCTAGCGTGGCGAGAATTTCGGTGATTTCCACCGCGCCGTGATCCGGGTGCCACGAATCGTAATCGGTGATCATGGCGACGGAAGCATAGGAGATTTCCGCTTCGCGTGCGAGTTTGGCCTCCGGCATGTTGGTCATGCCGATCACATCGGCGCCCCACTGCTCGCGATACATGCGGCTTTCGGCGAGGGTGGAAAACTGCGGGCCTTCCATCGCGAGGTAGGTGCCGGTGCGGTGCATCGGGATGCCGGCTTCGGTTCCGGCGCGGTAACAGGCGGCGGCAAGGGGGGCGCAGACCGGGTGTGCGAGGCTGACATGAGCGACAAGCCCTTGACCGAAAAAGCTTTTTTCGCGCGCGAAGGTGCGGTCGATGAATTGGTCGATAACGACGAAATGCCCCGGTGCCATTTCTTCGCGAAAGGAGCCGCAGGCGGAGATCGAGACCAGATCGGTGACGCCGAGGCGTTTGAACGCGTCGATATTGGCGCGGTAGGGCACGGTGCTGGGGCTGTGTTTGTGGCCGCGTCCGTGCCGGGGCAGGAAGGCCATGTCGACGCCGTGCAGCCGCCCGGTCAGGATCTGATCGGAAGGCGGGCCGAAGGGGCTTTCGACGCTTTGCCAGTGCGGGTTTTCCAGTCCATCAATCTCATACAGGCCCGAGCCGCCGATAATGCCGATTTTGCGCATGGATTTGGCTCCTTTTCGGGTTCGCGCGCCCGGTGGTTTCGGTATATAGCGGGCAGCGACGGGTTGGCTGGTATCGGAAATGTACACGCTTCGGGAAGAAACGCCAAAGGATTGGTGGGAGGTGGAGAACCTCTATGATTTGTGCTTTGCGCCGGGGCGCGAGGCATTGTCCTCCTATCGGTTGCGCGACGGGGTCGATCCGGTCGCGGGGTTGTCGTTGCTTGCGCTGGATGCGGACGGGGTGTTGGGCGGCGCGATTCGCTATTGGCCAGTGCGGATTGGTGCGGCGCAGGCATTATTGTTGGGGCCGGTGGCGGTGCATCCGACCCGGCAGGGCGAAGGGCTTGGCGGTTTGTTGATCCGCGAATCCTTGATCCGTGCCCGTGATCTCGGAGCAGAGCGGGTGATGTTGGTCGGGGATTATCCTTATTACAAACGTTTCGGATTTTCGCCGCTGCCGGGGGTCGAGATGCCCCCTCCCACCAACCCGGACCGGGTTTTGGGCATAGCGCTTCGGCCCGGTGCCTGGGACGGGGTGCGCGGCAGGGTTAGGAAGGCTTTCTGACCCGAGGCGGCGGGGTTGCGGGGGGCGACAGGAAGGGGCGGAAATGGTGCGGTTTGCGTCGCAGGCTGGCGAAGATGCCCATCGCCAGAATGGTCAGGCTGGCGCAGAAAATATAGGTCAGGATGGACCAGACCACCCCACCGCCGGTGATCAACACCGCTGCCGCCGTCGTTGCGCCAATCAAAAAGCCTATCAGACAAAAAACAAGAATCATCGCTGCCTCCTGATTTACATTTTACGGTCGACAGGTTTCAAAACAGTTAAGGCGCGGGGATATTTATGCTGAAATGAAGCACTATACGGTCAGCATCATACACAATTTCTGATCCGGTTTCATAATTCTCAGCTCCTTCTGTCAGATTGAAAGGGTGCGGATAAGCCTAATCAGGCATTCTGATTGTCATGTTCATGTTGCGCTTTTCGCAAGGTGCCTTACCTGTTTCCCCCCTCTATACCGAGAGCAACTGGAATACTTCGTGGTATGTGTGGTGCTACCCGGAAGACTGGTAATCGGCATGTTGAGTTTGTAATGCTGCAGCACACTAGGAACGACTCGATACTTTGGCGTTCCTTTTGCCTTTCAGGATAGGTTTGTGGTTCACGTTTTTCCGTTGAGCGGTGCAGGTAAAAGAGGCTTTTGCTCGCCTCCACAAAAGCGAATGTGTAGCGCGGTTCTTCACAGGTGAAGAGGATGTGTTTGAACTGATGGGATAGATGTGGCGGTGCGTATTGCCTGTGCAGATGGGCGTGCGCATCAACTCGATTTCCCCCGGCCCGATCGAAGGCACTGAAGGCATGGCGCGCCTTGCCCCGACCGAGGAAATCATGACCGCCGTGGTCCGCTCCGTGCCCATCGCGCGGCTGGGGCAACCGGACGATATCGCCAAAGCCGCGGGCTTCCTCTGCTCGGATGCGGGCGCTTATGTCTCCGGCGTGGTGCTGCCGGTGGATGGCGGCTGGTCGCTGGCCGGTGCCTCCGCTGTCATGGCCGGTGCCTCCCGCTTCCTCGACAAACTGACCGGGCACAAGGACTGAGCCTTCCCCCGCCTGTCGGGCAAGGCAGCGCCTGTTGTTGTAAAAGGAGCTTCCTCTGCAACGGCGCCATGCCACACAAGACTGCAACCGGGCGGCCCTCCAAGGCCGCCCTTTTACGGTGGTGGAAGCGGCTCGATGCAGGGACGGCGGTTTTTCAGGTGCCGGGCGATCAGACGGTTTTGTTGCCGGCCATTAGGAATAAGGCGCGCGCCTTTCGGGGGGGCGTCCAGATCGGCGAGTTCCGGGAAGATGGACAGGATTTCGCGACGGGCCTGCGGGGGCAGGCTTTTGAGCGCTTGCGGTCCGGTCAGCAGGCTTTCGGTCGGCGCGCCCTCGGCGAAGAGGATTTCGTGCCGGTCGAACAGCAGGTGGTAATAGGTGACGCTGTCGGCCTCTTCGTCGATGAAGATGCCGGGCAGGCTGGTGAGTTTGATGGCGGGGACCAGCACTTCCGAAGCGTTGAACATGCGCCGGGCGATGCCCGAGCGCAGCAGCATTCGGGGATGACCTGCGCGCCGTGATCGCGGGTCATCACCACATCGCCCGCCCGCAGGGTCTCGACCGCCCGCCAGCCACCCGGCGCCTGAATCCGACAGCCCGCCGTAAAACAGGGCGGCGTAGCGAGGGATTTATAAGCTGTTTTCGGGAAATCGTGCGTCGAAATAACCGTCAGCGGCACCCCGATCGGCGGAAACGCACCAGTCCCTCCGACAAAGGCCAGCCCCTCTACCGTGCCATACGCATTGGCATCGGGATCCTGCGCCGCTTCATTGATATTAACGCCCAGCAGGGAATAGGTGTTTCCATCCGGATCCTGCACGACAACCTTGTATTCGGCTTCGATAGCAAGACCAGCGGCATGTTCCGTGCCATCATAGGTAATGGCGGATGCAAGGGTTTGGCTCGGATCGTTATCGTCAAAATTCGTGTCGCCTAAATCATGGATATCGACGGTTACCCAGTCATTGTTATCAAGGGTGATCGTTTCGCCTGCCAGATGCGATCCACCGCCCACCGTATAACCGGACAACTCCTTGCCCCCGGAAACCGTGACGTTGGAGGCTTCCAAACTATAGACGGTATGCGTCACCATGCGATCTGCTCCTGAACTGACGATTCGGCTCGCGCCACGTCATTTCCTAGCAGGCAGTTCTTGAAAACTTCCTAAGATCCACAGGCAGATTTTTGTCAAATTTTAATGAGTTTCCGATGCTGGGGCGTGTTGCAAAACGGGGCATCAAACAAAGGCGCCACAACTAAGAAATGCGGGTTGTGGGCTGTTTTCTGCCGGTTTTATACCCGATTTGCGGAATCCAGCCGATATGGACGCCGGGATGCGGGGCTTGTCTTGTCCGGTTAATGCCTGGTGGTTAGGGTCGGAGGCATGGCAGACCGAACCAATACCCCGTTTTATATCTGGCTCGCGCTGGGGGCCAGTTACCTGATCGTCAAACTGATCTGGGTCGGCGCGGGGTATTTGCATCTCGGGGCCATTTCGCACGGGGCGGTTCCGGCTGTCATCATGCTGGCATTCGGCCTGTGGTTCTGGCGCAACCAACCGCGCGGGGCGGTGTGGCTGCTGATTTTACCGCTGCTGACGCTGATCATCACCCCGCCCTTCATGTATTGGAAGCAAGGGGGGGCGGAGTGGCTGACCAACGGGCGCGGCTCGGTGCTGGTGGTTTATACACTCATCGCTTTGGTGCAGGCGTGGATTGGCCGACGCATTTGGCAGCGCTTGCGGTAGGGGGTAGCGAGGGATAGAGTCTGAGTGATTTTGTCAGACATTGGAGAATCCCATGACATCCCGTAGCCTTATCCTCATCACCGCCGCTTTCGCTTTTGCCGCCCCGGTCGCGGCCCATGCCGACGTTTTTTCGGAGCATTTTCTGTCAAAATACGATGCCAACGGGGACGGAGCCGTTTCGCTCGAGGAAGTGAAAAAGAAACGCACGCGCGGGTTCGGGAAATGGGATGCCAACGGCGATGGCCAGTTGGACCCGAACGAATACGGCGCGCTGAAAGCACATCACGCAACGCAGGAAGCGCTGCATCGCAGCCACGGCATGGCGGACATCCCCGGCAAGGTGCATGATGCGATGCACGTTTATGTCATGGACACCAATCGCGACGGCATGACCAGCGCCGAGGAGTTCCTCGCCGCGTCGGTGGCTTGGTTCAAGAGCGTCGATACGGATGGCGATGGTCGCCTCACCGCAGAGGAGTTGGACGCGATTTAAGCGAAAGGGCGCTGGGGAGCGTCAGATCGACACTTTCCAAACACAAAGCAAGGCCGGGGCGTTTACGTTCCGCCCCCCTTCTTCTTAGCGGAAATACTCCGGGGGGTCCGGGGGGCTGGCCCCCCGGCTTGTAAAGGGGGGCCGGGGCTCAGTTCCTGTTGCACCCCCCGCATCCTCAAGTGCTATGCGAAAAATCTGAATCCCCTGACACTGCTGGAAATCAAGGGGCTTGGACGCGTTAAGCGGTGTTCTGTGTTTCAACCGTTTCGTTTCACGCCCTAGGCAAATCCCGCGCGCCCTGCCATACTCCCTGCATGCAGAACGCCCGTCCGCAAAAACACTCCCTCACCCTGCGCGGCCACCGCACATCGGTATCGCTGGAGCCCGCCTTCTGGCAGGCGTTTCGCGATCAGGCGGCGCGCGAGGGCAAGGGGATCAACCAACTGGCCGCCGAGATCGACGCGGCGCGGGCGGGGGAAGCGGGGGTGGATATCGGGCTGGCTTCTGCCATTCGCCTCTACATTCTTGCCCGCCTGACCGAGCGCGCAGCGGATTGAACGGCGAAATGCGGCGCATGGCTTGACCCCGCCGGAGGGGCTGATATGGGGAGGTCCGCACACTGCCTGCCTATCGCGCCGGAGACCCCGATGAACCTCAAATCTACCCCGGAAAGCCACTCGGTTTTCGAAGACAGTTTCGCTCTTGCCACCGCCTGCGTGCTGATGACCCTTTCGGTCGGCATGCTGAAATCGGCGGGGCTGTTCACCGGGCAACTCGCCGGGGCGGCACTGGTCCTGTCCTATTGGACCGGCCTGAGCTTCGGCACCCTGTTCTTCGTCACCAACCTGCCGTTCTACACCTTTGCCCTGCTGCAAATGGGCTGGAAATTCACCCTGAAAACCTTCATCGCGGTCTCGATTGTCTCCCTCTGCGTCGACCTCAGCGCTTCCCTGATCACCTATGACTTCGCCAACCCCGCCCTGGCCGCCATCGCCGGCGGGGCCACCGCTGCGGTCGGGCTGCTGGTGCTGTTTCGCCACGGCATGACTCTGGGCGGCATCGGCATTACCGGGCTGTATTTGCAAGACCGCTTCGGCATCAAGGCGGGGCATGTGCAACTGGGCTTTGACGCGGTGGTCTTTGGCTTCGCCGTCTTCCTCTTCCCGCCCAGCGTCGTCGCCTATTCCTTCCTCGGCGCCATCATCGTGAACGTGCTGATTGCCATCAACCACCGCCGCGATCGCTACGTCGCGCGTTAATCCGCAAGACGTGGCGCCTTAAATCCTGCAACACTGGTTTGTCAGATTTTGATCCGATTCTGTGTTGCGCCTCTGAAATAGGGTTATATTTCAATCGGTTACAGGCATACGTAATGCTGCGGAATCAAAATTTTCTGCATTTCAAGCAAATGCAGTCGATTTCGCCATCTGAGATGTTCAGGGCAACAATCGGGTAAATCATCCGTCAAGGGCGCGTTTTCTGCGGGTGGATTTTTCAGGAACGCGGACGTCAAATCTGCTTGAGTGCCCTGAGGCGCCCGGAAGCAGTCCCATTACGTCCAGCGCGCACCAAACCTGCTCTTTTGCGCAGGGGCGCAGGCTTATGGGGCCATGCGCCAGGCACGTTCGGCTGGATTTATGCCTTTGCCCTGAGGATCGCGACTTATAGCGTTTGACGAAATACCTGAGACACAAAGGCCGCTTAACGCATCTGAACTCTTTGAGTTCAGGCAGCGTCACGGGGTTCAGGGTTTTTGCATAAGGCCTTGGAGCGTCCGGTCTTTACCCTGAAGCATCCAGCGGCACCAATGTCCCGAAAATGCCAAAGGCATGGCAGGTTATTCGTGTCTCATGTCTAAAGCCGGGCGCTTTATGCGCGTGCGTTGGGCAGTTTGAAGTGCTGTTTTGTCCTGATCGACTGGATGAGGATCGGTTAACGCCTGTCGCGGCGCCGTTGCGTGTGGCTTGAGGTTACTCCAACGGACCCTTGCCACCGAGCCGGCGAAACAGGGTTTCTTCCGCGCCGTTGTCGAAGAAGGGGACGCTGGTTTCGGGGGCTGAAAGATCGGGTAAACGGGCCTGAATTTCCGCCAACACTACCTGCGTGATGAAAGGCAGGTCGAACTCGCGGACGCGTGAAAACGGAATCCATTGCAGGTTGGACAACTCGTCGCAGGCGCCGGAAAAGTCGTCCGGGTCGGTTTTGAGCCGTTCCGCATCGGCAGCGAAAAACCGTGCGTCGAAGCGGCGGGGCGCGCCTTTGGGGGTGATGGCGCGGAAGACGAAAGCGAGACCGTCGGCGGAGGGGATGTAGCCCTTGTCGGCAAAGCCGCACCAATCGTCGGGTACGCGGCCCGGCCAATCGGCCACTTCGCCCAAAATCTGCCCGGTCTCTTCCCAAAGCTCGCGCACTGCGGCGGCGAGCAGCGCGGGGCCAATGCCGGGCTGCGCGTCAACATCGAGGCGGCTTTTGCACGGTTCCGCTCCCGCTTCCGCCAGCGGCACCTGCCAGTCGCCCGCATCCAGTGCGCCGCCGGGAAAGACGAACAGATTTGGCATGAAAACGGCCTTGGCGCCGCGCTGCCCCATAAGGACGCGCGGATTGTCGCTGGCCGCGTCACGCACCAGAATGACCGTCGCCGCATCGCGGATGATTTTTGATTTATCGACCGGCGGGGTCGGCTGCGTCTGGGTCACCAAGGCCTCCTGATTTCTGGTCTGTCCGGTAGGTTTACCGTTTAACCTTGGGGAAGGGTAAAAGCTGGCGCGCGCGGTGCCAATGAAAAACACCAGATGCGCGAGTCGAAGCCGCGGGGACGTGGCGTCATTCCCAATGAGGGTTTCTATCAAGAGGATCCTGCAATAACGCCCGATCTCCAACGCGTTTGTAGTATGAAATGCCTGTCAACGGATGCTTTCGCCTCCCGGTTCAACCATCCGGGCCTATTATCGCGGCTTGGACGGAATGACTTGCGGAGAGTTCCACGCGCCCACCGCCGGTTAATACGGCATCGGATACGCACGGTGGACCGCGTCCAGATCGGCGCGGACCTCGTCCGAAAGTGTCAGTTTTGCGGCACTCAGCACCTCCTCCAGTTGCATCTCATTGCGCGCTCCGAAAATGACCGATCCCATGAAAGGTCGGTCTGCGACCCAGCGCAGCGCCATGGCCACCGGGCTAAGCCCGTGTTTTTGCGCCACCGCGACATAGGCTTGCGCCGCCTCAAACGCCCGCCCGACAGAGCGCCCGCCCAGCTCCGGGTTGATCTCGCGGCGTGATCCCTTGGGAACGGTCGAGCCATCGCCGTATTTGCCGGACAGGATACCCATAGCCAGCGGCGAATAACTCAGGCAACGCACGCCCTCGTTGGCGCTCAGTTCCGCCATGTCCAGATCGTAATACCGACACATCAGCGAATACTCGTTCTGCACCGAAATCACCTCCGGCGCGCCCATTTCCCGCGCCAGATGGAGCCACATCATCGTGCCCCAGGCGGTCTCATTCGACAGGCCAAGATGGCGGATCTTGCCCGCCGTCACCAATTCCTGCGCCGCGCCCAGCACGTCCCGCATATGAGCCACCGTTTCTTCCCGATTTTGCCCGGACGGGTCATAACCCCAGTTCTGGCGAAAATGATACGACCCGCGCATCGGCCAGTGCAGTTGATACAGGTCGATATAATCGGTCCTCAACCGCGCCAGGGACGCCTCCACCGTCTTGCGGAGGATCGCGCCGGAAAACCCCTCCCCGTCACGCACAGAAGGCGAGGGCCCGGTCACTTTCGTAGCCAGCACAAATTCCGCCCGCCGCGACGGGTTGGCCGCAATCCAGTCGCCGATGATCTCTTCCGTGCGGCCAACCGTTTCCACCCGGATCGGGTTCACCGGATACAGCTCCGCCGTGTCGATGAAATTGATGCCACGTTCCAGCACGGTCTCAATCTGACGCACCGCCGCCTCCGGCGCGTCCTGCGAGCCCCATGTCATGGTGCCAAGGCACAATTCGCTGACCGCAAGCTGTTCACGGCCCAGTTTGTTCATCTTCATCTTTCTCTCCTGCCTTTCCCGGCAGGCAACGTCATTTCCCTCCTTTTTGCAAGCATTGCGATTCGGGGCGCTTCCTTCGTTATAGAAGGAACGTCTTAAGAACAGGTTAAAGGCTGGCAAAGCCCGCCCGCTTGCGGTAATCGAAGGCAAATCAAAAAGGCACCCGACATGAATCGCATTCTGATCACCTCCGCGCTTCCTTACATCAACGGAATTAAGCATCTCGGCACCCTGATCGGCTCGCAATTACCCGCCGACCTCTACGCCCGCTACCAACGCGGGCGTGGGGCGGAAGTCATGTTCATCTGCGCCACCGACGAACACGGCACCCCCGCCGAACTGGCCGCAGCGAAGGCGGGCAAGCCGGTGGCGGAATACTGCGCCGAGATGCACAAGGTGCAGAAGGACATTGCCGACGGGTTCCGGCTGTCATTCGATCATTTTGGCCGCTCCTCTTCGCCGCAAAACCACCAGTTAACCCAACATTTCGCGGGTCGGTTGGCCGAGGCGGGTCTGATCGAGGAAGTGTCTGAAAAACAAGTTTTTTCCCCGCAGGACGGCCGCTTCCTGCCGGACCGTTATATCGAAGGCACGTGTCCCAATTGCGGCTACGAAAACGCGCGCGGCGACCAGTGCGAAACCTGCACCAAGCAACTTGATCCGACCGAGCTGATCAACCCGCGCTCCGCCATTTCCGGCGCCACCGATCTTGAGGTGCGCGAAACCAAACATCTTTACCTGCGCCAATCCGCGCTGAAAGACGAGTTGAACGCCTGGATCGACAGCAAAACCGACTGGCCAGTGCTGACCACTTCGATTGCGAAGAAGTGGCTCAACGATGGCGACGGCTTGCAGGACCGGGGCATCACCCGCGACCTCGACTGGGGCGTCCCAGTGAAGAAGGGAACCGAGGAATGGCCCGGCATGGAGGGCAAGGTTTTCTATGTCTGGTTCGACGCACCGATCGAATACATCGCCGCGACGGCGGAATGGGCGGAAGCGACCGGAGGTTCGAAAAGTGATTGGGAACGCTGGTGGCGCACCGATAAAGGCGCCGAAAATGTTCGATATGTGCAATTCATGGGCAAGGACAATGTGCCGTTCCACACCCTGTCCTTCCCGGCAACCATCAAGGGTTCGGGCGAGGACTGGAAGCTGGTCGATTACATCAAGAGCTTCAATTACCTGAACTATGATGGCGGGCAGTTTTCCACCTCGCAGGGGCGCGGCGTCTTCCTTGATCAGGCGCTCTCGATCCTGCCCGCCGATTACTGGCGCTGGTGGCTGTTATCGCACGCGCCGGAAAGCTCGGACAGCGAATTTACCTGGGAGAATTTCCAGTCCGGCGTGAACAAGGATCTGGCCGATGTTCTGGGCAATTTTGTTTCCCGCGTGACCAAATTCTGCCGTTCCAAATTCGGCGAAGAAGTGCCGGCGGGGGGCGCGCTCGGCGAGGCGGAACGGGCGCTGATCGCCGATCTGACCCGTCGCATCCGCGCTTATGAAGCACAGATGGACGCCATGGAGGTGCGCAAATCAGCGCAGGAATTGCGCGCCATCTGGGCGGCCGGCAACGAGTATTTGCAAGGGGCCGCGCCGTGGTCGGTATTCAAGCAAGACCCGGAGGCGGCAGCGGCCATCATCCGGCTGATGCTGAACCTGATCCGGGTCTATGCCGTCCTCTCCGCCCCGTTCATCCCGGACGCCTGCGCGCGCATTCTTGAAGCTCTGGGCACCGAAAACACCAACTGGCCGGACGACGTGGAAGCGGCGCTGACCGCCTTGCCGGAGGGCCACGCATTCACCACGCCGGAGGTGCTGTTCGCCAAGATTGACGACGAACAATGCGCCGAATGGAAGGCACAATTTGCGGGTGCGAAGGAATAAAAACTTTCGGGCATTCATGGTTTTTTAACAAATGCTTCGTATATGTAGGGTGTGACGATTCGCGCCTCAGGGGCAAGGGGCGGCGAGGTCGTCGCAAGGGACGCAAGGGCAAGTGAAAGTGGGCGTTGCGGAAATAAATCCGATCCGGCTGGACGGGTCGAGCAAGCGCGATTTGCGCACTCAATTCGGCGCATTGCCGTTTCGGGTGGTCAAAGGGCAGGTTGAAGTGCTGATGGTGACGACGCGCACCACGGGGCGTTGGATTTTGCCAAAAGGCTGGCCGATTGACGGGCAAACACCGGCAGAGGCGGCGGCGACGGAAGCCTTTGAAGAGGCCGGTGTCGAGGGCAAGGCCTTTCAGCAACCCATCGGCTTTTACGCCTATTCCAAGGCGCATGAGGGCGATGACCTGCCGATTTTCGTGGCGATTTTTCCGCTGCGGGTGAAAAAAATCCATGCCGACTGGCCGGAAAAGTCGCAGCGCAAGCGCAAATGGATGCGGCCCAAAAAGGCGGCAAAGCTGGTTTCGGAACCAGACCTCGCGCCGATCATCGCCGTTTTTGATCCGACCAAGCTCAAACGCTGACTTGCCAATCCGCCCCAGCCCGATACTTTAGGCCATGCCCCCGGCGCGCATCCGCCCGGTAAGAGGAAGCCATGATCCGCTACGCGCTGAAATGCCCGAACGGGCACCGATTTGAAAGCTGGTTCCAATCCGCGACAGGCTTCGACCGCCTGCAAGCGGCGGGGCATGTCTGCTGCCCGGAATGCGGCGCGGCGGAAGTGGCGAAAGACCTGATGACGCCGAAAGTGCGCCCCGCGCGCAAGAAACCCGCCGAACAAGCGCCGGAAAACACGCCGCAAGTTACGGTTTCGGAAGAAGAAATGGCGCTGGCAGAACTGAAGGCCAAAATTGAAGCGGAAAGTGACTATGTCGGCAAAGACTTCGCCAAAGAGGCGCGCGCCATGCACGACGGCACCGCCCCGGAACGCTCGATCTACGGCGAAACCCGCCTCGACGAAGCCAAAGAACTCATCGAAGAAGGCGTCCCCATCGCCCCCCTTCCGTTCAAACCGCGGCGAAAAATGAACTGAGGCGCCGGGCGTTGAGCTGAAACTCCAAGCGATGAGAAATGGCACAAACGTGTTCAGGCGTTTGGTTTATGAAGAGCGCTCAGGAGGAAATACTGCGCGCTATCTATGGAATGTCGTTGAGATACTCAGACGCTTTTTGCGCGATGGTATATTTGATAAACCCGCGAGTTGAGGGCTTATTGATACAACCCTTTTCCACAGGGGGCAGTCGCCCTTCTTTCCCGCCTCTGGCGCCAGCTTCTGTTTTACCAGTTTCCCAAGCTTTGCGGTGCATTTCGCTTTGTCGTTGTCGACCTATGGTTAAGCCAAACATCACAGACACAAACAAACGACGCGCCCGACTCCCCAGGCAACTGAACGAACAATGAGATGGTTCCGATTTATCTGACAGGATATCGGCTGCTCTAAGGTGTGTTCCGGTTGATTTTCATGCCGCCAATTTCTGTTCCCGACCGTGCCTGTATGCCTCCCCGGGCGTTCTGCGTTCAAGAGCGGAAAGGGGGCGCTGGGTGTAGTGGAAGGTCATCCGGTTGCCGATCACGCGCCGGGCGTGGAAGCCGTCGGCAATTTCTTCGGGATAGACAGCCTCCTGCTTGAGCGGGCGCCACAGGTGCTTGATAACGATTTTGTGGGCGCAGCCCCCGCTACGCGGCAACACATGCGAGCATGTGTGCGAACGAGGCCTGATTCGATTTGCGTCTTCCTCAGCAGATACGGATAGACCGGGTGCTGAGGATGCGGCTGGCTGGTTCCGGGATGCTTGTAGTTCGCTTCCGAGTCCATTCGCCCACTGACAGGCGATCGAAAAACAATCTGCCAAGTGATTTCACCATCAGCCGCCTGACGTGACCCGAAGAACGGTCACTTCGTGAAGACCCGTTCGACCTCTTTCCTCATCGACAATGTATCAGCGTCGATCCCGATCGGTGTGGTCCCTCCGGCTTGCCTTGAAGAAAGCGTCCGCCAGGCCTTCAAGGGCTCGCCGCTTCCATGGACTCATCAGGTCTGTTTCACCTGTGCTTCGCCTCGATCTCCTGGATCACCTTGCCACTACGCAGCGCTTCCAATGCCACCTTGGCTTTGAACTGATCTGTAAATCTCCGGTGCTTCGTCATGTTTATATCCCCTCAAAGGTGCGGGATATACCTTTGGCTGGCGGGCCGCGATACCAGGCAAGCCAGGAGCGTTATTGTCGATGACTTGGAGCGTTTGACGAAAGCCCTGAGAAGAGCATCCCTTAACGTGTTCAATATCCTTGATTTCGGGCGGGGTTAAGGGATTTGGGTTTTCGCATAACGTCTTGTCGAGTTACTGCCCACTAATGAAACTCTAAATCGGATTGTAGATGTTTTTGTCAGGCTCAGGATACATCGCCAGAAGATGATGGTTGCGGCGATGTAGATTGCGGAGCTGAAGGTGTGGGCATATCGGCGCGTAGCGCATGGCGACATGGCGCCAGTCTTTGAGTTTGACGAAGAGGTTCTTGATCTTGTGGCGTTTCCTGTAGGTCGCCTCGCGGTGCGGGAGTGTTTGCCTGCGATTTTCCTTCGAAGGGATACAGGCCTCAATCTGCTGATCCTCAACGATTTTTCGGACCTTTGCGCTGTCATGGCCACGGTTCGCGATTAACACTTTTGCAGGCGGATCGGGCGCCCTGCACCGTCACCAACGGCATGCAGTTTCGCTCCTCTCGGGACGTTTCGTTTTGAAATGCCCCGCCGGGCAACGGTTTGTGCCAGCCCCGGTGCGTCCGATCAGGCGCGGGTCATCGTCCCCTTTTTGAGGCTCGACACGGTGCGGTGCGTCTTGAGATATATTGCGTCAATCATCGGTAAAGCGTCTTGTGGGGGCCGTATTCGCGGGGCGCATCACACCGGCGCAACCCATTGCGAATAATTAAGGGCTCGTCCCCAGTCGAGCGATTTTCCCGGAGGTATCGTAGCAACAGTTTTGGCTTGTCGGAAGCTCGGTGGTTGTAGCGCCATTCGGTCTTCTTCAGGTGCAGGTGGAAGGTGTGTCTGGGTAGCACTTTGAATGTTGCGAGCCGCATCCTGGTCATGCCCCAGAAGCCGTTGATGTGGGCACGGTCGCGGGCGCATTCGTCCTTTGAATGGTCGAGACGAAAGTGCCCGTAGCCGAGGTCTACCAGACATTTATAACAGCGTCAGCCGCCCATTGCCCGGCAGGCGATTTGTATCGCAAATCTGCCGAGAGGAAGAGTTGATCACCGTTGCAGGGTCAACCCAACCGCGAGTATTCCCTTGAAGCACTGGCTTTGAGCCGTCCGGCATGATCTCGGTGCAAACCTGCCGGTCGTGCTCGAAAATGCCGAAGACCGTGGTCTTGCCATAAGCCCCGCGTTCGAGTTTACCCTTCACGCGACGCGGGCCGAAGAGGTTTTCACCGACTTCGCCGGACATGGCCGCGCTCCGTCGCATGTGATCAGAATGCGCTGGCGCAGACCGAGGTAAATCGATTGATTCTTTCACGACTTGTGCCGGTGAGTTCAACTGTCTGAAGAGCGGTCAGGTCGGCTGAGAAACAGCGCACAATCTCGCGAATTTTGACCTCGGAAATGCATGAAAGGAACGAGTATCTATTTTTCACGCCTTTTCATGGCCTTGTGATAGAAATCAGCCTCTCAGTTTGGCAAGACCCAACGTTTTAATATCTAAGATATGCGGTTGATTACGACCTGTAAAACATGGAACTTGCGATTGATCCAAGTGCAGATCGACCCAGCTGCAAGCAATGATACGGACTATAATTCCTTTACGGTTCGGCGCGATAGTCCATGAAATAAATATGTAAGTTGAAACGATCATGCCGCGACGTCGGAAGCGATGCTGACGAGGTTGCGGCCGTCGGCTTTGGAGGCGTAGAGGGCGCGGTCGGCGCCGAGGAGCATAAGGTGTGGCTCTGTTGGGGCGGTGCCGGGGTGATGCACGGCGACGCCGATGGAGAGGGATGTTTGAACCAGTTCGCGCCCGTTTCGGGCGGCGACGGGGGTGTCGCTGATCACTGTGCGCAGCCGTTCGGCGACGATCTTGGCGGTGCGCATATCGGTCCCCGGCATGGCGATGACAAATTCTTCGCCACCGAAGCGGGCCAGAAGATCGACGTCGCGCAGATTTCGACGCAGGCGGTCGGCGGTCTCGGTCAGGACTTCATCGCCCACCGCATGGCCATAGGTATCATTGACGTTTTTGAAACGGTCGAGATCAAGCAACATCACTGTAAAGGGCGCGCCGGTCTGGTCCGCTTCGCGGGCGAGGCGATCGAGATAGGCGTTGGCGTAACGGCGATTATAGAGGCCGGTCAGCGGATCGCGCACGGCGAGGTTCAAACGGCTTTCTACCGAGGCCCGCAGCGCGTCCGTTTGCTGTTTTTTTGCAATCAGTTGTGCCAGCCGGAGCGCGATTTCTTCGCCGGAAAATGACCCGGATAACACGGCGTTGGCGCCGAGATCGAGCGCCATGGGCAGATTGCGCGCGGTTTCGGTCGGGTCGATGGTGATGATCACGGCGTTGCGGGTTGCCGGACGGGAGCGCAGTTCGGAAATCAGGCGCAGACCGGCGCCGGGTTCTGGCAAATCCGTTCCGATGACGAAGGCGTCCGGCGCGGTTTCGTCCGTATAGCCAGCCAACGCTTCTTCTGCGCTGATGGTCGTAAGGTTTGGTCCCAGCTTCAGCCCCAGCGCCGCCCGCCAGCGGATGCTTTGTTGCGGGTCTGGGGCGATGAGATGCACGTTGGGGGTCGCGTTGCCGTGTCGGGCAGGTTCGGGCAGGCCCAACTCGGCATATGTCCCCTGGCGGCGCACAAGTTCATCCACCGCCGCATGGCTACGCATCAATGATCGGACCACGGCGGAAAAAATCATCGGATCGAAATCCCGCGGCAGGTATTCATCCGCGCCAGAGGCAAAAGCGGCAAACCGCGCCGCTTTGTCCGGCGTGTCGTCAATCAACAGCACCGGGATCGCCGCCAGTTCCGGCAGCGATTTCAACTGCGCGCATAGCGCGGTGCCGCCGCCGGGCAGATGTTGGGCCAACACGATCAGGTCCGGGCGCTCCGCCAAAGCGGCCCGCAGGGCGCTGTCCGCATCCACCGCTTGTGTGATCACATAGCGGGTCGGTTGCAGGGCGGATTTGGTGTTCATCCGCCCGACCAACGTATCGTCCACTATGAGGATTCGTCCCGTCATGTTGCTCCTGTTGGTCCGCCCGCAATCGCCGCCAAACCGAATCTCGTTTTTCGCTTCTGCTTTGATCTTGGCGCCGATAAGTTAATAAAAGGTTTCCAAAATCGAGGTTTTTGCAAAATGACACCGGAACGGGCGGAAGAACTGGTCATTTTGGCGCTGGTTTGGCTGGCGGGAAATGAGGAGCTTTTGCCTGTTTTTCTTGGGGCAACCGGGGCCGGGGAGGCGGATTTGCGCGCATTGGCACAAGAGCCGGGATTTTTGTCCGGCGTGCTGGATTTTTTGACCCTTGATGACCGTTGGATTGCCGAATTTTGCGACCAGAACGGGGTTGCCTATCAGGAATCGTTGGCGGCAAAACAGGTTTTGAATGGTGGGGAAATGCACTGGACGTAAGATGGCGATTCGCGGGCTGTTATTTGATAAAGACGGCACTCTGTTTGATTTTAACAGCACCTGGGGGCGTTGGACCGCGGAGGTCATCCGCGAGTTTACCACGGATGCGACGTTGCAGGGTCGGTTGGCGCGTCGTTTGGGCTACGATCTGGCGGCGGAGCGGTTTTTGCCTGATTCGGTTGTGATTGCGGGGACGCCGCAGGAGGTCGCGGAACTCGCAGCGCAAGAGCTGGGGCGGGACGCGTCGGAACTCGCGCGTGAGTTTAATGAGCGATCCGCGCGCGTGACGCAGGTGGAAGCGGTGCCGCTGGTGCCGTTTTTGAGCGCGCTGCGGGCCGATGGATTCGCGCTTGGCGTGGCGACTAACGACGCGGAGGGTCCGGCGCGGGCGCATCTGGAGCGCGCTGGGGTGATACAACTGTTTGATTTTATTGCAGGATATGACAGCGGCTATGGCGCGAAACCAGCGCCGGGCATGTGTTTGGCCTTTTGTGAAGCGACGGGATTGGCACCGGATGAGGTGGCGATGATCGGTGATAGCCCGCATGATTTGCTGGCGGCAAAAGCGGCGGGGATGCACCCGATCGGAGTGGAAACCGGGCCATATCCAAGGGCAGAAATTGCGCCGTTGGCGGAAAAAGTTTTCTTTAATATCAGTGGATTAGTTGAGTGGCTGAAAAAATAATGGCGGCGTTTGCTTTTTGTTAATACCTGAGCGTTAGGCTGTGAATCGTGCAAGAAGAGGAAAGATATGCACGGTTTGGTCACATGCGCTTTTGAGCGCTTCGTTCGGACGTCCTATGGGGAAACGCTGTGGGAAGACGTGATGCACGCGGCGGAAGTCGGGTTCACACGATTTGAGCCGGTTTTTCACTATGAAGAGGGGCTGACAAAACGCGTTCTGGCGCTGTGCGCGCAGCATTTGGATAAATCACGGGCAGAAATTCTTGAGGATTTCGGCACATTTCTGGTTGCCAACCCGGATAACACGGTTCTGCGCCGGCTTTTACGCTTCTCCGGCGCTGATTATGAGACTTTCCTGTATTCACTCGAAGATTTGCGCGGGCGGGCGCGCCTTGCGGTGCCGGACCTCTCTTTGCCGGAAGTTGAGTTGGAAGAACTGGATGGAGGCGAGTTTGAAGTCTTCTGCCGTTCGCAGGATACAGGGTTTGGCTATGTTTTATTGGGCGTTTTGCGTGCAATGGCGGATGAATATGGCGCGCTGGTAATGATTGACTACAAGGGAAAGAGCGGAAACGCGGACCGGATACATGTTAACCTATTGGACGGGGATTACTCCGGTGGGCGCGACTTTGATCTCACAACGGGCGATGTGGGACAGATGGATGACGGGGTGAAAGGGAGCGCCGCATGAATATACAGACCCCTGGCGTGTCCTATAATGGTATTTTTGATACCGCGATGCCCATGCACCTGCTCGTGGACCAGCATGGTATTGTACAGCATACGGGGCCAACCTTGCGGAAGGTGTTTCGCGACAAGCCAGTTCTGGGGATTCCCGTCACCAATCTGCTTGAAGTACGACGTCCCAAGAGAACAGACAACATCTTGAAAATCGCAGCCAATGGCGGGGGCGCTTGCTTCGTTCGTTTGTTGGATGAAAAACGATTGCAGGCCAATGGCTTGGTAGTTTTATTGCCACAATCTCAGGATACCCTGCTGAATTTGTCTTTTGGCATCAATGTGATCGACGCCGCCGGGTATTACGGCCTCACGCAGTCCGACTTTTCTCCTACGGATCTGGCGGTGGAAATGATGTATCTCGCTGCGGCAAATGCTGCATTCGCAGCCGGAAACATGGATTATTCCCATCGGCTGTATGGGCGAAAATCCGCGGCTGAAATTGAAGCGATGACAGACACGCTCACCGGCCTTGCGAACCGACGTGCGCTGGAAACAGAGCTGACACGTCTTAAACAGCAAACTACACCATTCTCCGTGATGCACGTGGATCTGGACTGGTTCAAAAAGGTAAACGATACATTAGGTCACGCTGCGGGCGATGTTGTACTACAAACAGTTGCCCGCAAGCTGCTGGATAATACCCGGTCAGAAGATATCGTTGCTCGGGTCGGCGGTGATGAGTTTACACTGGTTTTCAGTAGATTAACCGACAGCGACACCCTTTCCTCTTTGGCGCGTAGAATTATCTGCGCTTTGGAACAGCCAATTCCGTTCGGAGCAGAAGAATGCTGCATCTCTGCTTCTATCGGTATTGCAATACACAACTCGCCGGACGCGCCTGATATTGAGAAACTGCTTAATAACGCGGACGCTGCCCTCTACGCTGCCAAAAACGCTGGCAGGGCCCAATTTCGGCTTTATTCGCCCGACCAACATTCATCAGGAAAGGAGCCATAAACTCGAGCATACATGCAGCACCTGATCTGACAATACATGCAGTGTTGCTAAAAATGACATTTACAGCAATGCGGGTTTCTATGAGAAAAGTGTGGAGGCGTCCGGCTTGTTCAAAAGTTCTTCCATTAGGGCTTTTCCTTCCAGCATATTGCTGACCCCACGGTGTCGACTTTCTTTAGGGAGCAATATGTGCCTGGCAATCCTGAACTTGTTGCTTTTACCTTGTTTGAACGGCCCGTATTGGCGGGTCTGGAATGACGTCCCTTGATCCACGGGCAGTAAAGCGACAAACGCCCACGCGAACCTACCCAGAGAACCAGCGTCGTGGCGTTCTCATCTATCGTCGGGGGGTGAAGTGCAAATGTCACGTTATGCACCTCAGTCAAGCAACGCATGGAGACCCGTGACGGTAGCTACCCGACACGCTTGATATAATATGGATAGGGCAGAAAAACAATGACTGGCGTCAGAATGAATTTTTCCTTCCGGGATGAAGGCTTGCGTAAAGAATTAAAGCGGTTGGCTGATTTGGATCAGGATTTTGGGCCGTTTCTCAAATCCATTGGAAAGAATTCATCAGTGCGGGTGGAATTATTAACACGCGCTTCAAAGCAGAGCGCGGGCCAGATGGGGCGGCATGGGCGTTGCTATCTGCAAGCTGAGTCCAGCGGCGGCTGAAAAATACCCCGGTTCAAACCTCACTGTCTTGCGGATGAGCGGGGCGTTGGCAGGGCCGATGGCCTATCAGGTGAATTCTGATCGGTTGGAAATTTGTGTTCGATCCGGTTCTGGTGTCGAAATATACGCCGCCGTCGAACAGTTTGGGGGGTAAGCAAGTCGCGGTCACAAGGCAATAATATCGATGCCTCCCTATCTGGGGTTTGGGCGCGACGATATGAATATCATCGACGGGGAAGCCCTTGATTATTCACCACCGGAGGGGCGTTGAGCGAATTGCGACCGTAGGGCGTTTCACCCGCCGCCGCTCCCTTGCCCGGAAAAACACTTCTTCCGGCGTTATCCCGTTAGAATGGCTGTGCGGGCGCATTCGGCGGGTAGCCGCGAAGCACCCAAACGACACTCCTGATACAGGGGCGAGGTGGCTGGGGTTCTGATTCCGGCCATCTCACCCCCACCATGTTGGAACATATAGAGTCGAACAATGACCGATGTTCGCCGGTGTAACCAGTGATGCGTGCGCAGCAAAATTGTTGATCAACGGAACACAAGCTTTGACGAAATATTCTGTTGCGAAAGCTCTAACACCAGGTTTCGCCGACGAGTGGTTGAATGGCGAATTAGGTTACAGTCTGAAGGAAGTCCAAATCCTGATTTGTCAGTGCTTTCCGAACCCATTCGAAGCCGCCACCCCTCGCGCGCGATATGGCGACAGATCACGGGTTTGCGAAGGTGCGGCGGGGGGCGTGAGACGCGATTTCCGTTTGGCTGTTTAATCTGCGCGAAGGTTTTCAATAATTTCTTTAAAAATGTCTTAACACGTGCAATCAATTCATTAACATTCAATCAAGAGGATAGCGATGACCGAGTCCGACAACTCCACCCCCAGCACCGAAACTGCATCGGAACTGGATCCTGAAATCGTGAAAAAGATTGCCACGTTGCGCGCGCAGGTGCGGGAGAGTTTTGGCAAGGTGGTGATGGCGATGATGGCATTGCCGCGCTATCGGCATCAGAATCTGGCGGATTTGCAGCATCTGGTGCTGGATCCGCTGATCCGCGACCGGCTGGCGATTGCTTACCCGGCGGACAAGGAGCGCGGCGATCTGGTGGATATTACCGGCCTTGCGATCTGGGCCAGCGTGTCTGACGAGGTGGATGCGAAAATCCGCGAACAGATTCGCAACGGCGTCTGGCCCTTGCGCCTGAAGTCCGAGGACTGGACCAGCGGCGAGATCAACTGGCTGATCGACGTTATCGCGCCCGACCGCAAAACCACCGCCAGCGTGCTGGGCAATTTCAAACAGGTGGTCAAAACCGGCGACCTGCGCCTGCACCCGATCATCGGGCGGTTGGTGGATCAGGAAATGTTGGCTAAGATGGGCGCGTCGCAGACGCCAACGAAGAAGGGATAAGAAATGGGCGTTACACTTACGGTCATTGGGTTTGCAGATTATGTCAATCTGAGCACGCCGGATCAGGATGGGCGTGAAATGTCGCTTGCGATCCGTCAGTATCTGGAGAAAGAAAGAAATCGGGTGCATCGAGAAAGCCTTTATGCCTTGGTTGAAGACGCCAAAAAAGCGGGCGAAAAACCCGACGCATCTAAATCAGACTGGTGCGGAGATCTTCGGGTGCGGGTGCCTGAGGAAATGTACCCCGACCGGCTTGTTCTCAGAAAAGGTTCTCCGCTTCTGGATTACGATACCAGCGATGCGGGGCGGGTTGTCAGCCAGCCATTCCGT